>ERZ1031933.191-NODE-191-length-16232-cov-12.999505_pt1 | contig 16232 bp, 13 predicted proteins | sample MGYA00517880_ERZ1031933 | MGnify/ENA primary metagenome ERZ1031933 (study PRJEB33719, sample SAMN04261283) | wastewater metagenome | biome: rural village; feature: human; material: feces | host: Homo sapiens | place: El Salvador | collected 2014-01-14 ... | reverse complement strand
AGTTCATCGACTTGACACGCGAGCAGCAGCTCGACGTAATTGCTCGTCAGGCTCATGAGAGACTCTAAGGAAGTGAAGAATGAAGAGGGAAGAGTGAAGAATCCTCTTGTCTCTTTGTAACATATAGATTGCCCGCTAGATTTTCTTTCCGAGGATATTTAGCGGGCAATTTAGCTTATTTAACTGCAAAATAGAGCAAGATATTGATAAATTTACTATCTTTGCGGTATGAAATTGAATATAGAACAAAAAAGAACTCTTTATGAGGAAGGATATAAATTCTGTTTTGATGTCATCAAGCTTATAATAGGAGGTGTTATCTTGACAGGTATCATGCAAGATTCTATAGATAGAACCAGTCTGTATGGTTGGGGACTCTTCTTTATTTTCTTGCTAGGAGTGTTAGGTGTGTATTTAATTATCAAGGCTAAAAATAAAAAGAAATAGCTTATGAATGTGATTGGTTTTATGGGTGCTATCACCTTTATGATAGTTGCTGCTGGATTAAGTTTTATCATTTGGGATTCACGTCAGGAAAAGAAGAATGCATAAAGGATTTGTTCACAGCATAGAGAGCTTTGGTTCAGTTGATGGACCAGGCATCCGATTTTTGATCTTTCTGCAAGGTTGTCCCATGCGCTGCCAGTTCTGCCACAATCCGGATTCCTGGAAGACGGGGGTAGGAGAAGAGTGGAGTGCCGATGACCTGCTGGACAAGGCAGAGCGATTCAAGAGTTATTGGGGAGATAAAGGAGGAATTACCGTGAGCGGTGGCGAGGCATTGATGCAGATAGACTTTCTCATCGAACTTTTCGAGAAAGCCCATCAGCGTGGCATCAATACCTGTCTTGATACCTCGGCTCAACCCTTTCATAGAGAAGGGAAAAACTTCGAGAAATTTGAGCGTCTGATGACCGTCACTGATACTGTTCTTCTTGATATCAAGCATATCAATGAAGAAGAGCATCGTAAACTCACGCTTCATTCCAATAAGAATATACTGGATTGTGCCCGCTATCTGAGCGAGATCCACAAGCCGGTATGGATTCGTCACGTACTCATTCCAGGTATCACCGACAAGGATGAATACCTGGAAGAATTGCGCGATTTCCTCTCAACGCTCTCTAATATAGAGCGCATTGATGTATTGCCTTATCATACGATGGGCATCTACAAGTATGAAAAATTGGGTATACCTTACCCGTTGTCAGGGATAGAACCTCCTACAAGTGACCGTGTGGCTCATGCCAACGACATCTTGCAGAAGGCTATATCTTAATTTCTGCTGAGATTCCTGAGATGAGATTCTATTGAACTGGTGAGTCGGGCTTTGATCACCGGTTTGGTGATATAGTCGTTGACTCCCAGTTCATAGCATTCATCGATGTTGTCCTTGTTGTTTAACAGGGAGACAACGATGATGACCATCTCGTTCTTACTATATTTTTTTCTGACGTAATCTATCACGTCCCATCCATTCACATGAGGCATCATCAAGTCTAGCAAGATGATGTCTGGTGTGTATGAATCAATGATGTCGATGGCATCCTGACCACCTTCTGCTATTTTCACATCCAGGTCAAAATCCTTGATCATTTCTCCGAGAGTCTGGATATTCTCAGGGATATCGTCAACGATCAGCACTTTATATTTGTTCATAATCATTTACTTTTACTTTGGCTTTTCTTTTATTGTACAGTTAGGTCTTGGACGTCGCTGCTCTAAGCTTTTCTTGCCTTGTGTACTCCGTATATGTCGCACATGAAGCCTTTGGCTGAGAGCAACTTGTTCATATTGATGTTATCGAATATCTTGTGATGTGTACCTATCACCACGATATCATAGACTTTATCCAATACTTTAGCGTCATCCTCTACATGGATGCCGTATTCATTCTTCACTTCCTCCTTGTCTACCAGCGGGTCGTAGAGGGTAGTCTTGTATCCTGTTCCCACCAGGTTGATGTAGAGGTCAGCCACCTTGGTGTTTCTGATGTCATCGCTGTCAGGCTTGAACGAGAAGCCCAGGATGAGCACCTTGGTCTCGGGAGCCTTGAACTTTCTGAAGTCGCATGCACTCTTGATCTTGCCTGCCATCCAGACCGCCATCTGTTCGTTCACCTCGCGTGCCGTAGAGAGGAGCGAAGGAACCACGTCTACCTCCTGTGCCTTGTTGATGAGATAGTATGGATCTACAGCGATACAGTGACCGCCTACCAGTCCTGGGGTAGCAGGAACGAAGTTCCATTTTGTACTGGCTGCTTCCGTCACATCCTCGATGCTGATGTTCATCTTGTCGAAGATTTTTTCCATCTCGTTGAAGAATGCTATCTGAACATCTCGCTGGCAGTTTTCCATCAGCTTGCAGGCTTCGGCTATTTTAATGCTCTTCGCCTTGTGAGTGCCATGGGTGAGAACCGAGCTGTAGAGGTTGTCGATGATTTCTGCCGCTTCGGGTGTAGAACCACTGGTCACCTTTACGATGTTCTCTATGGTGTGGACGGTATCTCCAGGGTTGATTCTCTCAGGTGAGAAACCTACGAAGAAGTTATCGTTCAGCTTGAGTCCCGATGTTGATGCCAGCAACGGAGCGCATACTTCTTCTGTCAGTCCGGGATAGACTGTAGATTCATATACCACGATGTCTCCCGGTTTCAGGATTTTGCCTACTGCTGTAGTAGCATTTCTGACGCAGCTGATATCAGGTTTGTTCGACTTGTTTACCGGTGTCGGTACAGCTATGATGTATACATTGCAGCCTTTCAAGTCGCTGATGTCGCAGGTCAGCTTTAGTCCCCTTTCGAGAGCTTTAGACAGCATTCTGTCTTCCGCTCCCTGTTTCCTGGCTAATTTAGCTACCTTGGCAGCATTGATGTCGTAACCCCAAGTATCGTATTTCTTTGAGAATAAGCATGCAAGCGGTGTACCTACATAGCCTAGTCCAATCACGCCTATCTTAAACTCAAAAGATTTGTTATTCATATACTATATATATTAAGTTTGTATTATTGTTTATTCATTCTTTACATTCCCTCCAGCTGAGCGTATCGGGAAGTCTTCTCCGGATTCCATGCATCGGCATACGAGCGATGGAAGAAGAGCTCCTGCAGATGGGCTGAAAGTCGGGCGATACGCAGGAAGTAACCTGTATACGGCGACATCAGCGGCAAGAATCGGTAGAGGAACATTTCCTCTTTTCTTCTCTCTGTCACCATCATCACCAGCAGGAAGGCGAATTGGGAGAAGCATACTCGGATGAAGTAGCCCAGCGCCAATATCTCTACGATGTGGCTGTTGAAGGTGATGGCGAGTTTCACGATATACCACAACCACAGGAAGTTGAGGAAGCAGTCGTACGTTACGCTCTCCATGTTGGAGATCCAGTTCAATATAGACCAGTTCTTGGTTGGCAGCAGGATGTCGCGGTGTTTGCGCAAGCGGAATCTTACGAGCGAACGCGACCATCTGATACGCTGGTGATACAGTTTATACCATTTTGTTGGCACATTGGTCATGCAGATGGCATCTTCTGCGAATTTCACCTTGTATCCTGCCTTTCTTATCTTTTGTGTGAGGTCACCATCCAGTCCTGGTCCGATGTCCCAGAATCCTACCTCTTTCAGTGTTGCTCTGTCAAAGGCGCCGAAGGCACCCGATATGATGTGGTAGATGCCCAGCTCGCTCGTCACGATACGTCCCACCTGTATGCGTTTCAGGTATTCGAACGCCTGCAGCGATGAGCAGATGGTTTCCTTGTTGTTGCGTACCTTCACGCATCCGCCCACACCCTTTACCATACCGTCGATGTAGAAGGGGAGGAGAATCTTCTCCAGTGCATCACGGTCCAGTGATGAGTCGGCATCCAGGCAGACGATGTATTTTCCTTTAGCCATCTGTGCACCATAGTTGCTTGCTGCAGCCTTGCCTCCTCGGTCTTCCAGCCTCAGATAATGGGTGATGTAACCAGCCCGATAGAGGTCGGTGCATATCAGTTTGGTGTAGTCATCGCTGCCGTCGTCTACCACTATGATTTCATAGTTTCTGTAGGTCTGTTCGGCGAGCGATTTCACCATCTTGTATATATGTCTTCCCTCATTCTTTCCCGGTACGAGTATCGAAACGAGGGGATTCTCTCTGTAGAGATAGAATCTTGCCACTTCCTTTTCCTTTTCTATCTTGTTCTTATTGGTCAGTCGGTTGAATATTACCAGATATTCCAGCAGGTAATATCTCGGCATCTCAATGAAGAACAGAAACCAGTAGGTACTCAGGATGCTGCTCAGTGAGAGTGTACTCAACCAGTCCATGAAGTGGTTCAGAGTTTCTACGATTTCAAACATACCTACTCATCTCCTTTCTTTACTAGTTGTTTCTTATCTCAATATCGTGAGCGCCAGCACGGCTAGCAGTATCAGTACACCGGCAATGGTAATCAGTACGGCTACCAGCTGCTTGTATAGCTTGACGCGCTTCATGATCTTGTCGTTCTCATCTTCCTTCGGCTTCATTTCCAGTGGGGTCTCTGCGGTCTTGTTTTCTTCTTCTTCGGTCATTTCTTCCTCCGAATAACCGCAGTAGTCGTCTGGAGTCAGCTCTACGTAGTTCATCTTGTTGAAGAATTCCTCGTAGTTGCCGGTCACCTCCTTGGTCTTGGTATCGAGAACGCAGCATATCAGCTCGTCCGGTTCTATCTTGTCGGCCACCTTTCTGATAGCCTGTGACATCTGCTTGCTCAGTTCCCGCTGTGCATCCTCTACGGTGATGTCGCTGAATACGGAATACGTGATGTAGAAGATGTTGTTGTTGTACGACACCTTGTGGTTGGAGAAGAGGCGGCAGAAGTTGGCTTGCATACTGTCCTTGATCTTCACCGTATCCTGCTCGGCATTCAGTATCCATATCTTTCCTACCAGTACTGATACCTGTTCCTTGCGGTAGGTCTCCATCAGGAGTCGGCGCAGGCGGTTTACCAGCAGTGGATATTCCATGAAGTTATCATAGAGGTTGGTCATATTGTTGAACATGAGGCTGTCCTGAGTCAGGGCACGCACACCTTCCTCCGTTATCTCATAGTCTACTACGTCTCGTGGCACCAGTGCATTCACCGGGAAGGTACTCTCGCAGTAGCAGCAGGTAGCCTTGGTCAGTGGCGTTGTAAACGAGTTTTCACAGTCGTTACAGGTATATACCACAGCAGGTCTGTCGTAGTCTACACCGATGTGGCGCAGTTTCTTGTGACATTTCGGACAAACCAGCACACCGCCGATGTTGTATGAACTCTCCGGCGAAACGTTGGCGCAGCTGAAGTGGTGGATGATGTTCTGAATCTTCAGGTTGGAACTACCACACTTCGGGCAGCACTCCGTATAGAGCAGGTGCGAGTGGTTGCACTTCGGGCAGAGGTGCTCCTTGATAAGGAAGCGGTGAACCTTGAGTGCACCATATTCTACCATGGTGTCCTTGAACATGAACATCTCGTTGAGATGGAACAGACCCATACTGTGATAGTGCTCAAAGATAGGGTTGATATATCCCAGAGATGATTTCTCCAGGAGTCGGTGTCCCATGATTCTCTGGTCGCGCGAGAGGAGATATCTCAGAATGTTGGCAAAGAGCTGGTTCGGCTGTGTAGGTCTTGTAGTTTCCTGCTTGATGCCGTACTTCTGTCTTGCCATCTTGATTCGGTCGATAATCTCGTAAACTTTCTCATTGCTCATATCGCTGACGTATGCGTCTACGACATAGTCAGTGATCTGTTCCTTTCCCGATACCGCCGTATTGACGAACAGCGGCTTATAGCTACATTTATACGATAGGATAGGGCTGGCTCCAAACAGGATTGCATGGAACGCACGTTCACTCGTCGTATTGATGTATATGCAGTCGAAGTAGTCAGACTGGATATCTGGTGTTGAATCGATATCGATGTAGGTATCGATGGTCAGCACCATGTCTCCTCTTTTGTTTCTTCTTAGTCCAATCATTTCTTCACGTTGTCTTTGTTTTGGTCAGGTGTGACGAGCTTTGAACTTCTCATCACATTTTGATTCTTGTCCACTGGGATGGTATACATCGGCAGTGGCTTAGGGTCCAACATCGCACTGATCTTGTTCACCCTGATTCTCACCGGCAGTTTGTTGCTCATCACCCAAGCCGGCACTCGCTGGTTGGGTTTGAAGGTGAATACTGCCACTACGGCATTGGCGTCGTGTGAGAAATTGCTCTGCAGGTGCTTTGGAATTTCCTCCACCCGCAGACCCACCATCTGCAGCTTAGCCTTCAGTACCAGGTCCTTGTTCACGATGACGTCAGCATCGTCAGGACTTTCCATATACTTGATCTTCTCGCTAGGCACGTATGTGATGATGCCCAGGTGGCAGGCTGCATAGTCGGTATGCTGGATGGTGAGCACTTCATCGCTCTTGAACACCAGAGTCTTGTCGCTCACGTTCACCTTCGTGACGTAGGCATCGGCAGGTGCACAGCAATAGTGTATCAGACCGTGGTTGTAGATGCTGGTATTGCTGGAGTATGGCATGTCAGCACCCGCCATGCCTGCACCTCTTCTGCTCATGAAGTTATAGGTGGTGTTCTTGGCTTGTGAGTAGATGGTCACCTTGTTCATCTGCTTTCTTATTTCTTCCTCCACCTCGGCAATCTCAGCATCCAGCTGGTTGCGCTTGGTGTTGTTGGTCAGTCCGTAGTAGATGTCCGAGCTTTCCGATGCTTTCTGTTTCTTCAGTTCAGCCAGTCGGGTGCGCAGTACCGGAATTTCTTCTCTAGCCAGTTTGGCCTGCACTTCCATGTCGTGGGTTTCCTTTACCGCCGACGGAATGATGTTGGGGTCGTATTGGTTAACGATATTTCCCAGCAGTACGTAGGAGTAGAGCGTATCACCTTTGTGTACTATTTCTCCCACCTCCTTGTTTACCTTCAGGATGTAGATGTCGTCAACCGCACAGATATGGTTTTCATCGAGTGTTACATATCCGTCATAGATGGCCCAGATCATTCGGGTAATGATATAGTATGCAGTCAGTACGATGATGAGGAGGAAGATCAGCGCGAATATAATCTGCTGTCTAGCCAAGCGGTGGCTTTGCGATTTCAGCAAGTCGGCCATCGCCTGTTCCTGTGGCGTGCTGTCATATTGAAACTCATTCATAGTTCGATCTCGTTGAATATATTGTTGTTGTTATAGATGCTTACTGCCTTCTCTATATTGATGATGGCGAGTCCGCGGTTCAACATCAGCTTGTACATTCTTTCCATGCTTTCCAGGAGTCCGGTATATTCTTCCATTCTCATCAGGTAGTTGTACCCGTTTTTCTGGTTTTTATATGCGAACCGTCGCATGTCGATGTATTTTCCTGTCTGCTGTATGTGGTAAGCCTCAGTGGCTATAGCCTGGTTGAGGTTTTCTATCTTTTTCAGCAGGATTTTTACCGACTGTCTGATTTCCTTCACGTCGGTGCTTCTGCTGTTCATGATAATCTCTTTCTGTGTCTCCAGTGCCTTTCTCTTTCTTGGATTTTCGTTGTAGATAGGCACGGTGAATCTGATTCCTACATCACCATTGTGCGAGAACTTGTCGTTGCTCTGCCAGTAGGTTGACCATCTGGCGAATGGGGTGAGTCGGGTAGTGCTGAGATAGTTGTTCAGCTTGCTTTCGTTGTTGGCTATCTCCAGCTTTGTCATTACGATTCTTGCATCCAGGCTTTCCTTGTCTACGTGTTCCCAGAGGGCTGTGGTGTCTACCACCACGCGGGTAGGCTTGATGCGGTAAATCGGTTTGTTGGTGATGTCTCTGTCGGAGCAGAGGATGGAGATATCGTATTCCGCCTCCAGCTTGTCGTTCATCACCTTGAGCATCTTGTCGTTGCTTATTCGGTCTTTCTCCAGCATATACTGGTAAGCCTCGTTCATGATGTCGAGGTTGTCCAGCTTGTGTGCTATGACGGTACCGATATAGAAGTTATATTGTTCGGTCAGCTCATCTGCTGCCTTTTCATAGATGTCTGCAGTCTGTCTCTTTTTGTCTTGTAGACGGGAGAGTTCGTTAGCTAGGGCCACTTTGTTTCTCTTTTCCTTTCCCTGGTAGAACTTGCTGTTGATGATGTTCCATCCCAGTTCGGCCTGTACTTTGGCTTTGTACTTGGAGACCTGTTCTGCATCGTCGTTGTCGGCATCGAAGTATGCGTCTGGTCTAGCGTATATCTGACCGGTTACTTCCAGTCCGTTATGTCTGTTGATAGCCAACTGTTCGTATGCAGTTTTAGCCCAGTATAATGAGTCAGTGGTTTTAATGTCAGCAGTATGTTGTTTGTTGAGTCCCAGTTCGATGACTGGTGATTTCACCCAGATTGGGTTATTGATGAGTGTGTCGAGTTGTGCGAAGCGTTGGTTGAAGTGTCTCAATACGTTTTCGTTCTTCAGATTTTCGTAGACGAGCATTTTGGGGCTGAAACTCTTCTTTTGTTTTTTGCCTTGAGTTTGTGCCCATCCTTGCTGTCCTCCGATCATCGTCAGAAGAACCGTTGTTGTATATAGTATTAATTTACGCTTCATAGCTTTACTTATTTAAACACGATGAATGCAGCTGCAAGCTGTTGCAGCTGCATTCACTATGTTCTTAGTTTATTTAAATATCTATATTGCTGATGCAATGTCAATTAGCTTACTCGTTGTAAGAAACATCTGTATCTGCATCGCAGTTATACAGTTTGTAAACCTGCAAACGGTCTCTACCATGTGCTACATAGATATAGCCGTTGTAAACAGTTACGTAGTTGGCAGAGTAGTTGCCTTTCTTGATCTTCTTATATCTTTCAGCTACCAAATTTCCATCCATATCCAATACCTTCAGACCAGCTGAACCGTATGCAACATAGATGTACTTTCCACCGATAAAGCAACCGTTAGCAGCTGCTTTATATAGACCAGCCTTGTCACCTTGTGTATTCAAAGCATTCTTAATCTGGTAGTGCCACTTTACGTTACCATCCAAATCGTAGCAGTAGAAACCTGCACCTCCCAAGCATGCGTATACTCTATCACCAACGAGTGCAATTGTATTCTTACCGTTGTTTGGTGTAATAGCTTCTACAGCGAAAGAATGCTCTGGTGTTACACTGAAGTCTGTTGTACCAGCTGGATATATATTGATATGTGCTGGTATTGCAGTATTTTCATCTTCTGTTTCTGTGAGCTGTCTGTCATATGTCAGAGATGCAATCTTGCCCTTATTTAAAGAGAGGTGCTTTACTCTACCATCAGTTTTGGTCATTTTGATTTCATTGAAATCTGTATCGTAAACCATGTAACCTCTAGTAGTAGCAACAACATACTTGTCACCATCTCTAACAATGCAGTTCTCATCGTAGCCGAGCTTGGCATTTTCTGCTGTAGCTGGTACCAGATTAATCATCTGCATTGGCTCAATCGTCTTTGTCTCCTGATTCTCTGTAATCTCAGTAGATTCTGTATTCAAAAGACCATCATTCTTGATGTCTATGGTAGCAGTCATTGCACCCTTCTTGAAGTGTGAACCAACAGTCAAGACTCTTGGAGTTGTAGTCTTTCCATCAACGATAAGGTGGTTGAAGTCTATCATATTCTCTGTATCCTGCAGGTATTGTTCCATTGTCACCTGATTATTTGTAACAGGAGAGAATACTTCGAGACAAGCACCATGTCCAGCGCCACGTGTATGGTAAGACAGATACATCTTGTTATTGTATTCCTTGACACATGTAGCAGAGATGTCATGTGTATGATTAGGATACTCAATCGTTGTAATCAAGTCCAAATCTGCCTTTGGCTCTGGTGTTGGGTCAGGTCCAGGAGTTGGATCTCCATTATCATTGTGTCCTGGGTTACAAGCATCCTTCTTGATGGTGAAGTCGTTCTCGTTTTCTGCTGTTACCGCGATGACGTTAGCCTCATTGTTCAGAGTTGTTTCTACAGGATTATCAGTCCATTCTTCACAGAAAACGCCCTTGACGTAAATCTTACTCTCGTTACCGGAAGTTCTGAACATCTTCAGGTCGTTTTTGTTTCCGTCACCCTGATTGTAGTGCAGTTTGTTACCGCAAATATATGCAACGGCATTGTCGCCTTCCAATATTATATTTCCTGTACCTGCATTATGGTTGACATAGTTTGGTGTATTGATGTAACTGTTGTTTTTTAAATATATAGTGGAAGAAGCGTGCTGTTCAAGCTTTGCTGCATTCAGGTATGCAACGTGCAGTTCGCAATTATTTCCTGTTATGTTTATGTTTTCTGTAGCGAATACACCGCATTCATTATAGAGTTTAGCGCTGTTATTTAAAGTGATATTTTTAGCAGAAAGCTTTCCTCCAATATAGAAGTTGCCGTCAAAAGCTAAATTATCATTTGGATATTCGAAACTTCCAGAAACGTAGAGTGTACCACCACCTTGGCTTCCCCAGCCTTTAGCCTTGAAATCTCCGCCAACGTAGAGATGACCTTGGTTTGCGATTGTATTATTAGACCAATTGGCATCTCCGTAGTTGTAAATGTATTGGTTTTGTGCTATATACTTGGTTCCACTTGTAAATTGTAATGTACCATAATTATATATGGTAATTCCTGTTGAAGCCAGGTCGTATGTTGGGTCTATTAAAGTTGCACCTGACATTACATAAATGGTTATATTACCTTGTAATTCGTAGACATTTGAAAATTCCAGCGTAGCTCCTTTTTTTACATATATGGTCGTATTGCCGACTCTTCCCAATTGTATTTTTTTATTGGAAGAAACTATATATGTGCCAGCTTGATTAGCATCTGTAATGTCACCTTCAAGTTCTTTTCCTGTAGGTGTAATTGAAGATTCTGCTGGCATTGAATTGAAGTCTCCAAAAACATCAGAGAAAGATGCTCTTGTTCCCTTAGTGTTTGTAACTTTGTAATTAGTTACTCTTGCACTCAATTCCTTTGCATCTGTATTTGATTTAACAGAAATACCTAGCAATTTAGAATTGGTTATAGGTGTAATTGGATTTACGGGATTGTCGGTCCCGTTATCACTACAAGATGCGAGAAGCAATGCTGCAAAGCTGAATGTTGCAAGTTTGATATTTAATGCTTTCATTTTAGCTTTCTGTTTTGATGTTATTTCTTGATTGATATTTTGTGTTTTGCCTTAATAAAGGCTTAGCCAGTTTGTTTTTGATGGGCTGGTTAAGTTTTTAATAAGGTTTGCTCTCCCATCCATCGATAGGATGGGAGAGCAGAGGGTATTGTTATGATTCTCTATTATTGAGCAGCTCCACTAGTGAGCTTGAATACCTGGATACGTCCCTTACCGTATGCAACATAGATAAGACCATTCTTAACTGCTACATAGTTGGCAGAGTTGCCAGATGTTCCAATTCTCTTGTGAGTAACTTCCTTACCATCCTTGGTGAGGACTACGAGACCATAAGCACCAGCTGCTACGTATACGTAGTTGTCGTCTACTGCTACACCATTGATGTAACCCTGACGCTTGTCGACGCTAATGTTGCCTTCGCCGTGAGAAACTGGAGTTGTCCATTCTGATGTCCATGCTTGGTTGCCGTTGCTATTATAGCACATCAAACCCTTAGCGCTCTTGCAGACGTAGATTCTGCCGTCGCTGTCAATGGCAATCATATTCTTACCGTTGTTTGGTGCAATTGAACCAACATTGAAGCTACTTGTTTGCTTCATAGAATTGTCGAATACCTGTACCTCACCCTGAACTTCTGCATCACCTGCAGCAATCTCAGATGTGTAGTTCAAGCCAACGAGTGATGAACCATTTACTGCTACGAACTTAGCTTTGCCTGTAGTTGAGACTCTATCTTTTGCTTCTTTTGCTAATGTTGGCTCATAAACGGAGTAACCAAGAGTGCTGGCTACAGCAATGTTGTTGTCGAATGGTACAACGCAGTTAGCATCGCCCTTAACAGTATTGTCTAACGACTGAGAAGTCAAACCCTCTGTGACGTTCAACAAACCATCACTGCCTATGGCTGCATAACTAATAGTAGCACCACCTAACTGCTTGCCGTCCTTGCCCTTGGCACTTCCTGCCAGGTACAGTTTGCTGTTGATGACGTTCAGGTGGTTGAAGTCGTATGTTGCTCCAGCTTCAGCCTGCTGTACTCTCTGCTTCAATGTAAGCTGTTCGCCATTCATTTCTGCAACATCAATGCTTCCACCGAAGTCATTACCATTGGTATGGTATGAAACGTATACCTTGTTGTTGTCAGTAGGTACGATGGCAGTTGCTGACTGAGTGTCTCTTTCGTAGTTTGCAATAGTAGACAACAGCATAAGCTTCTTCTGTTTTGCTACCTCGTATTCATCCTTCAGTACATAGCTGAAGTTTGGTCCTGCAGTCAAGGCTCCACCGCCAGTGACGTAGTCGTAGCTCTGTACATCAGCATTCCAATTCAAATAGTCAAAGTCAACCTTGTTACCTGCAGACTCTGCGCCATTCTTATAGCACTCCTTGAACTGAGCCAGGATAGTCTGGTTGTTTGTATTTGGAGTGCTGGTGAAATTGACGTTTTCGTCGCTTCCTGCATAGATAAATTTGTCTGCCTTGATGACAGCCACGTTGTTGGCATCATCGCCAATTACTATCTGACCGGAAGTGTTGTCTGTCTTCAAAGTATTGAAAGACATTACACCGTGGTTGCCGATTACAATCTGGCAGTTGCCCTGCAAGTCTGCTACAGCGTTTCCTAGAACCTTGGTAGGCTTTTCTGTGCCATTGTCGGTGTATTCGTTGTCTGTTACGTTCAGGTATTTTAGATCCATGTATGAACCTGCCTCCATGGTGAGCTTGTTCTTAATCTTGGCAGAGTAGTCAGAATAGAACTTACCGCCATCCTTGATGGTCATGCTCTTGACGATGGCAGCCTTACCAACATGCAATGCTCCGGCAAGAACAACGTTATCGGTAAAGGTGACACGGTCCAAAGTGTTGACTTTTGCACCAGCATTGATAGTCAATGTCTTTGCACGAAGAGATGCGTATTCTGTTATTTCTTTTCCGTAATTCGCACTTTCAGGATCAGTTACAGTATGCTTGTAGCCACTGAGGTATACAGAACCATTGATTGTGATGTTTTGTGTTGGAGTACCTTCAGATTTCTTGTCGCCTGTGGTATGTCCCTCAATCTTTCCGAGAGCTCTTGAAGAATACAAAGCACCATCAATGGTGATATTTTCATTGGCGATGCTGTATGAACCAGACTCCAAAACATAAATGGTATTGCCCTGAGGAATAGCGCTACTTGAACCAGTATACTCCAGCTTGCCGCCCTTCAGGACGACGATGGTATTGCCAGATCCCAAGTTGCTGTATTTTACAGTACTGTTACCTGCAACAAAGAGAGTTGTGTTCTCAATTGTATTGGTAGAGAAGTCGTAAGTCTTTCCGCTTCTTGTCTTGTATTTGTCGTTTGACAAATCGGTTGCAGCATTCAGCTGCTTAGCACCATCAGCAGAAGGAGCTGTTGGTATGGTACTTTCAGTAAGTCCGTTGAACAAAGTCTCGTTAAAGGCACGAGTTCTTGCCTTGTTAGAGCTGCTGCGCTTGTAGTTGGTAACGCTAGCTGCCAACTGTGCAGCATCAGTCTGTGTAAGTCCAATCTTGGTAATCTCAGAAGGGACGGTACCAGGGGTGATAGGAGTGGCAGGATCCGAAGAACTGTCGCTACATGATGCGAAAACGAATGCTGCCAAACCTATAGCAGCAAGTTTAGAATTGAATACTTTCATATCTATTTAAGTTTAAATTGTAATTTCTTACTTTATGATTCTTTTTGTTCAATTAATCATCATTTTGCCTAAAATCTTTTACTAAATTTGCCTAACAAAGTAGTTTTTGCTTACTTTTAGGAGTTAACTAGTTAGCTCTTCGGGCTTTAGCCATCAATTAGACGGTGCAAATATAGTGTAATTATTTCAAACGAAGCAGATTTTTTCGTTAAAGATGTTTAATATTAGCAAAGTTTAATGAATAGATAGCTGTGAGCGATAACAATGATTGCTCTAAGCCAATCTGTTCTAAAACTCTACCGCAAAGATACGGCTTTATTTCCTAACCTGCAAGCTTTTTCCGGTTTTTTTTATGAGAATAGATTTGGAATAAGGCTTACGTAAGGTTTGTTTAAGCCTAACGTAACAGTTAAATGAGCCTTAAACCAACTCCGTTTAAGGCTTAAATGAAACCGGAAAGAGGCTTCTTTAAAATTGAATTAGGGCTTTCTTTGAAGTCTGAGGAAAATATTTTTTGAAATTTCCTGCAACCTTTTGCTCCTTTCTTTCGTCTAAATGCCAGAAATACGAACAATTTTAAATTGAAGGATTATGAAAAGTATTGGTTTGATGGTGGCAGGTGCCGCTATGTTCTTGGCTGCTGCCGGGCTTACTGCCTGCAGCTTTGATTCTACGGGTTCTACCGTGAAGGGAGATTTGAGTTACGTGCAGGATGACTTGCGCCAGAAGCCTTTCAAGGCGATTGATGTGGAGGCTGTGGCTGACGTCTATTATACCCAGAATGATGGCGATAAATGTGATGTCCGACAGGACTACTCTGCCATCAAGGACGCAAAGTTCCTGCAGCAGATGAAGGAGAAACTGAAGGTGGTGTATCGCAACGACGAGGTGGTTATCGGATACAACGGCAGACTGACCGTGCCTGCTTCCTGCAACTCAGAAAACAAGCGACTGAAGATTTATATCACCAGTCCTGACCTGGTGAAGGTGACACAGGAGGGTACGGGAAGCTTCCATGCCAAGACCATCAACAGCGACCGTTTCGCCATTGATAACGAAGGCGTAGGCTCTGTCTATATCGGAAAGATTCTTGCCAACAAGGTGACTGTAGACAACGAGGGTGTAGGCTCCGTGAATATCGATGACGTGGCTGGAGATAACATGACGGTTGATAATGAAGGCGTAGGCTCTGTGAAGATCAAGAACGTTTCCATGGAAAGTCTGAAGGTAGACAACGAGGGCGTTGGCTCTGTGAACCTGGGATTCTTCAAGGGTGGCAGCCTGAATATCCTGAACGAAGGTGTAGGAAGCGTGAAAGCCAAGGTTGATTGCCAATCTGTCAATGCAACATCGGAAGGTGTAGGCGGAATCAATCTGAGTGGCGTCACCCGTCAATACGGCAAGACAAAAGATGGCATTGGAGGAATTTCGGATAGTGGATTGACGGTAAGTAAATAACGTAAGTTGTTGAAAATCAAAATAAAAAGATGCAGGGGGAATATGCGCGCAGAAAAATCGAAAAATTTTCGAGTTTTCTGCACGCTAAACATTCTTCTTATTTTTCTATTTTTTTCTTTTATTTTTTTTCTTTTTTATCTTTTCTTCTTGCTACTTCTTCTTGTCGCTTTTTTCTTTTCTTTTTTTCTTGTTTTCTTTTTCTTCTTCTTAAAAAAGTCTCAATTAGGCTTCTTTAACATTTAGAAAGCATCAGAAGCGCCCTCAGAAAAGGTTCAAAAGAGAACGGTTAGAAGTCCCATTTCACACCGAGGCAAGGGCGGACCATCCAGCCGGCATTGCTGCCGAAGTTGTGGCTGATTTCAACCTCGCTACCTACGCTGAGGTTCTCGCAGCCGAAGTGCTGGCCTACGTTGTACCAGAGCTGTGGTTCTGTGGTGAAGACGGTGTGCTCAGGAGTGTAGGCTACTTCGCCATTCTTGTCGAGCTTCACGTTTCCATCCTTGTCAAGCATACTAGTGTGGTCTTCCCACCAGAAATCAGCGAAACCGCTAAAGTTCAAACCCTTTAATCCAAAGATGTCCTTGCATCCCCAAACTGCGGTAAACTGCATTGGCACGTTCTGGTCGGTCTTGCGGATAGTCTTGTAGAGTGCCTGGAGTGTCAAGGTGTTCTTGAAACTCTTGTCGTGCATGAAATACTCCACACCGAAGAGCCATGCGTTGTTGATAGGGTAGTTCTTGGTGATACCGCCATTGTACTCTACGTGGAGATTCCAGTTCTTCATCTTGGTGTTCTGCCAGAAGTTCAAGGCACGTGAAATCTCTGTATAGGTTCCACCCTGTGCTACGTTAGGACTGCTGGAGTCCATCTTGTCGTAATTGAAGTCGTGGTCTACAAAGAAATAAGTGTTACCCCATTTGTCCTGCTTGAACATTTCGAGGGTGAGGGTAACAAACTTGCGGTCACTGCCGAAATCGTAGAAGACTTGGGCGT
>ERZ1031933.175-NODE-175-length-16871-cov-9.236679_pt1 | contig 16871 bp, 10 predicted proteins | sample MGYA00517880_ERZ1031933 | MGnify/ENA primary metagenome ERZ1031933 (study PRJEB33719, sample SAMN04261283) | wastewater metagenome | biome: rural village; feature: human; material: feces | host: Homo sapiens | place: El Salvador | collected 2014-01-14 ... | reverse complement strand
TGCGTCACCCAATTTAATTACGTAACTCGTTGATTTTCAATACGCACTATATAATGGCGCAAAAAAGTGATGAAGTCAGGAAGATTGCTGGTAAGTTCTCTGATTATTAGATGGCGTACTCAGAGCCTGCTAATCCGTATTCGTGTCAGAGGTATAAACGACAATAGAGACAATGCCGTTCATGGTTGTCTCTATTGTCGTTTTATTCAAGATTCATTGAAATGTTTAGTTGCAACTCCAACAAGTGCTTATTGCTTGCTTGTAATAGTCAGCACTTTGCGGGAGTTGTCAATTTCGATTTTTCCAAGGCGACCGAGCACCGACTGACCAAGGAGGAGCGGGGCACGCTGGTTGCGCACCACCGAAGCACGCACGTTTTCGAGTTTAAGACCGCCAAAGTCTACGTGTCGCAGATTGATGATGGTACCCTCGTTGATGTTGCCGTTGGCATCTTGAAAGTATTGGCTGCCCACCACGTCGCTTTTGCTCAGGTAGCCGTTCTTCATCATAAAGGTGGCCTCAACCATTGACAGTGATACCGTGGCAGCTCCGGTGTCGAATACGAACGAGAGCGGCAGGTTGTTGATTTTGCATTTGATGGTGCACACACCATACTCCTTGGTAAATGGCACCTCGGTAGTTACCGTGTTGCCTGCACCGGGGCGTACCGCCACCACGGTGTCGGCCGGTGTGAGCGACTGCTCAAGCTTTTGCTTGTAGGTGCTGACAAGCGACTTGAATTGGGGCAGTTGGCGTATGTTGTCAAGGTCGTGGTCAAGACCGATGTGTGCAAAGTTGACATAGCCCTTTTCGAGTGCCGTCTTAAAGTAGTTCAAAGCCTTGTCCGTGTTGTTCATGAGAGCATACAGGCAAGCCGCATCGTAGTTGTTGCCGCTGCTGTTGTCGCGGTTCAGAATGGTGTCCATCACCTCCATGGCCTTGTCTTTTTGTCCGAGTGCCAGGTAGGCATATTGGCTGCAGCTGTAGTCGGCCGGTGTGGGTTCGAGTGCGATGGCCTTTTCAAGGTCGGGGCGCGCCTTGTCGTTGTTGTTAAGTGCCTTATAGCACAATCCGCGCAGGTTGTAGGCGGGAGCAAGCACGTTGCCACCTGCGGCCATGCACATGGTAGCATCTTCGACAGCTCCCTCAAAGTCGCGCAATATCAATTTGGTCCATGCACGTGCGTAGTAGTAACCCATATTGTCGGGCTCCATTTTAATTATTTCGTCATACTGCTGTATGGACTCTTGCGGACGGTTGAGGTTGTACAATATGTCGGCCCGCATTCCGAGCACATCGGTATCTACTGAGTCGGTGTCGCAGGCCTTATTGATGGCAATGAGCGCATTTTGATAGTCGCCCATCTTTTGGTAGCAGCGTGCAATGCCTTGGCCAAGGTTGAGCGAAGCGTCCTTGTCTTGTAAAATTTTGTAGTAGCTGATGGCCTTGGCGTACTGCTCGCTTTGTTCGTAGGTGGCGGCTAAGTAGAAAGGCCAGTCTATGCTGTTTGGCGACTTGGCCATTTGTATTTTCATTTTTGCCAATACGATAGAGAGCATGGGTTCCTTTATGTCGCTGAGCAACGATACGGCTTTGTTGTTGAACTCAATGCTCAAAGCGGTGATGATGTCGTCGGCAGATTTGTCCCATTCGCCAAGTTCCTTGTAAGCCTCAGCACGAAATGCGTAGGGATAAGCGTTGTCTGAGCCCAAACTGGCGGCGTAGGTGAACTGCTTGATGGCCTCGGTCCATTGCTTTTGTGCACTCAGGTTGCGCCCCAAGCCCATGTAGCCTGTGGCATCGCCTGATGCAATTTTGATGATTTTGCGGTAGTCGGCATCGGCCTCGTCGTAGCGTTCCATCTCATAGTAAAGTTGCGCGCGTTCCTCGTAGGGGCGCTGTTCATCGGGTGAGGCCTTGATGGCCGATGCGTAATCGGACAGGGCTGCTACAGTGTCTTTGAGCAGACATTGAATTTGTGCTCTGATGGTGTAGCTCACGGTGGTGAATTTCTTGTCTTTGGCAGGCATGTACTTTATGGCCAGGTTGGCGGCATCGATGGCTTTGCCGGGTTCTTCTTGTTGGCGGTAAATGTCGGACAAATACATATAAGCATAGCCATTTTTGCTGTTGTCCGCTATTTCGCGGTTAAAGTAGTCGATGGCCTCGCTGGTGTTATCGTTGTCGTATGCTTCGACCCCCCGGCTGTAATTGTAGCTGTCGGGGCGTTTAATTTCTTTGTCGGCTTGTGCCGTCAGGGTGGTGGCGGCTGCAAGCAGCATGATGCTCAGTAATCTTTTCATAGTTGATGTGTGTAAAGGGTCGTTATTTGTTTATGAGTGCAAATATAGTCAAATTGCGTGTACAAAAAAGCCAAGCCTCAAACATTTTATATGCTTGAGGCTTGGCATGGCGCATCATACTTGCAATGTTGCAGTAGCAGCAGATGGTGGAAGAGGCTTGTTGACGGGTTACCCCGTTAACCAAGACCCCCACCAACGCGTTTTAGAAGTGCCACTTTACGTCCAGCCCAAATGAGCGTGGTGCGGCATATTGGGCAAAGCGGTGGCCCATGCTGTCGAAGGCAAAGGTAGCATAGCGTGTGCCGGTAAGGTTGCGTGCCCAAAGGTTAAGTTGCACATTGCCGGCCAGTGTGGTGCCGACGTGTGCGCCGAGTGTGGCATAAAACTTTTGTCCGAAGGCGTTGGCCTCGTCCCACATGATGTTGCCGGCTCCCTTGACATCAGCGCCAAAGGCAAATGTGCGTACAAAGTTGTCGGCTGACACGGGCAGTTCGGCATCGGCTGATGCACTGAAGGTGTGCTGAGGCACAAAGGGCACGCGGTTGCCCGTGTAGTCAACCCTTGTGCCGCTGGCCGAAGTGCCAAGGTCGTAGCGGGTGAACTTGGCGTGTGTGTAGCCATAGTTGGCAGTGAGCGTGAGGCGGTCGTGGGCCAGTTGTGAGCGCAATCCTACCTCAACGCCTGTGCTGCGGCTGCGTCCGGCGTTGACCATGACGCGTCCCATGCCGCTCTGGGCAAAGCGGGCTATTTGCTGGTCGCGCGTTTTCATGCAGAACACGGCCAGGTCGAGTTGCAGCATTTTGTCGGCCAGGTTGTGGTGAATGCCTGCTTCGTAGCTCCAGGTGTACTCAGGCTTGTAGTAGAGCGTGCTGGCATCGGGGGCTTGTGGCGTGATGCGGTCGAGCACCCCTGTCATGCCTGCAATGGCCTTGTCCTTTACGGCATCGGGCATGTGCGGAATTTGGCGTATGGCCTGCTCGCTGTATTGGCGTACGCCCAGCATCATTTGTCGGCGCAACAACTGTTGCGATAGGTCGGAGTATGACTGTATGTTGTAGCCTCCGGCGCGGTAGCCTTTGGCCACACTCACGTAGATGTTGCCAAGTCCGCGCGGCAGTGCATAGTTGAGTGCGCCCTTGGGCAACACCTGCCAGCTGTGGTGGCTCAGCGAACTGTTAAGCGAGGCGTCGGCCTTGAGGTCGGTGGCAAACTGCATAGGGCCCATGCTCATGCCAAAGTGGTAGGGAATGGTGCCGTTGCCCTCGGCGCCCGACGTCATGTCGAGTTTGCGGTAGTCGTAGTCAAGGCGCAAGCCAAGCGTCATGCTCAATCCGCCAACCAGCTTGACCGTGCTCTGGTGGAACAAAGCGGCATTGACCGAGGGCGTTTTGAGCCGTGCGGCAAATGGTATGTCGTTGCCTGTAAAGGCTATGCTGATGGCCGGTTGTGTGGGCAGGTTGGCGCCAATTTGCGTGTTGAGGTAGTCAACGCCCTCGCCGTAGAATGTGACGGGGCAGTCGGTGCGCAATGACTGGTACATGCCAAATGCGCCCGTAGTCCATGTCCAGCGGCTGTTGCTGGCGGGACTTTTAAGTGCAATCTCCTCCGACACGGTGTTGGCGTGCTGCTTTTGACAAAGCGAGAAGATGTCTTGACGTGTAAAGTCTTGGTCCATAAACAGGCGGTCGTCGAGTCGCTGGTAGGCTGTGATGCTGCTCAAAGTGAACTTGGGCAGACGGTGCTCCACACCAATACCGGTGTTGAACACGCCGCGGCGGTAGGTGCTTGGGCGGTTCTGCTCGAGTGTGCCTATGGCGGCGCCGTTGGCAGCGGTGTTGTAACCTTGGGCAAAGTCGCTTGTGTTGCCTAACAGGTAGTAGGGGCAGGCCTTTTCGTTGCTGTGCTCGTATGAGGCGGTCCAGTCAATCTTTACCACATCGGTAGGGCGCCACGACCAGCGCAGACGTGCACCGCCGGCCTCGCTTGCATCTTGCTTTTTGCCAGTGGCCTGATTTTTGAAGTAGCCGTCTTCGCCCTCGTAATAGCCGCCTATGCTGAGGCCCATGCGGTTGGCCGGGTGCAGATAGGTGGTGAAGGCTGCATGGCGCTGCATGGCACGCTGTTGCCATCCCGTGCCAATGCCGGCCGACACGTCGGTGCCGTGGTGGGTGATGGGGTCGGCTGTAAACACGCGCACCAGTCCGCCCATGGTGTTGCGGCCATAGAGTGTGCCTTGCGGGCCGCGCATGATGTCGACACGTTCGATACCTTGAAATGAGAAATCGTAGCTCGACTTGTCGACGTAGGGCACGTTGTCAACATACAGCCCTACTGCGGGGGTGTTGATGCGGCTGCCAATGCCACGAATGTAGCAGGCCGAAGTGAGGCGGCTGCCGTATTGTGGCATGTAGAAGTTGGGCGCATAGGCCGAGAGGTTTTTCAGCGCACCGGCCTTGCGGTTGTTGAGCGTGCCTGCGTCGAACAGACTGACGCTGAGCGGTTGCTGGCGCAGTTGGCGGGTTTCTTTGGGTGAGGCTACTACTACGGCCTCTTCGATGTCAAAATGCTTGGTGGTGTCGGCACAAACGGGTGCTGCCGATAGCAAAAGTGGTAAAAATAGCATAGTTGGTTGTGTTGTAATGTTTTATGGGTGCAAAGTTACGTGGCATGTGTCAAGTACACAATCCTTATATATGAGGAATAATGTGCTGAAATCGGTCGTGCCTTTGTGACTGCAAGCACTTTTGGCATAATCTTTGTTAGAAGATAGGCTGCGGCTCGGCAAAGATTGCAAGTGAACTTGCATCTCTGCGCTCACCTTGCACTATCTTTGTTAGAAGATAGGCTGCGGTTCGGCAAAGATTGCAAGTGAACTTGACTTTATTCGCTCAGTTTACACTATCTTTGCAGAAGATAGGCTGCACTTCTGCATAAAGTTCAAGCAAGCTTGACTTTCTGCGCTCAGTTTGCACTATCTTTGCAGAAGATAGGCTGCGGCTCGGCAAATATTGCAAGTAAACTTGCATCTTTGCTCTCACCTTGCACTATCTTTTAATAAGATAGGCTGCACCTCGGCATAAAGTTCAAGCAAGCTTGACTTTCTGCGCTCAGTTTGCACTATCTTTGCACCAAAAACAAACAGATAAATAACGCATGGAAGAAACACAACAGTTAGTAAATACAATCATTGACGGCATTCAGGAGAAAAAAGGCCGCAGCATTGTAACAGCCAATTTGGGTAACATTATTACAGCACCTTGCAGCTACTTTGTTATATGTACTGCTGGCTCACCACAACAGGTGGACGCCATAACCGACTCGGTGGAGGAATTTACAGGCAAACATCTGCGCGAGAAGCCTGCGGCTATTGCCGGACGCGAAAATGGTGAGTGGGTGGCTATGGACTATGGCACGGTGATGGTGCATATATTCCTGCCCGAGGCACGCGAACACTATGATTTGGAAAATCTTTGGGACGATGCCGAACTGACACAGGTGGCAGATTTGGACTGACTCTCGTAACACGTTATACTTAAATTACAACAGAAAACAAAATGGCTCAAATACCAAGTACGCCATCGCCGCAACCCGGAGGCAAAAAGCCGGGCAGGCGTCGGCGACCATTTGTTACGCTAACATGGTTCTACGTCCTTGCCATCATATCGTTGGGCATAATGCTGTACACTAACAGTGGCAACAACCAGGCTGGCGGTGTAGACAAGGAAGTGGACTACACGGCTTTCCGCACGTATGTAAAACAAGGCTATGCGCGCGAGGTGGTGGTGAACAAGACAGATGGCAACGTGCGCTTTGTAGTGCGCCCCGAACACATACGCGATGTGTTCAACATGGGCAGCGACAAGACGGGCACGGCCCCTACCGTGTCGGCCAAATATCCTAATATCGATGCCGTGGGCACCTTCCTTGACAATAACTACAAGGGTGGGGTGCGCTATGAGGAGAGTAGCAATTTCTTTTCAAACTTGTTCAGCAGCATATTCCCCATATTGCTGCTGGTGTTCCTCTATTTCTTTTTGATGCGCCGCATGGGTGGCGGTGGTGCCGGCATGGGCAGCATCTTCACCGTGGGCAAGAGCAAGGCACGCTTGTTTGAGAAGAATGGCAAGAACACGACGAACATCACATTCAAGGATGTGGCCGGACAAGAAGGCGCCAAGCAGGAAATTCGCGAGATTGTGGACTTCTTGAAGAACCCGAAGAAATACACCGAACTTGGTGGCAAGATACCCAAGGGCGCATTACTCGTTGGCCCTCCGGGAACAGGTAAAACGCTGTTGGCAAAGGCTGTGGCCGGTGAGGCAGAGGTGCCTTTCTTCTCGATGGCCGGCTCCGACTTTGTTGAGATGTTTGTGGGCGTGGGCGCCAGTCGTGTACGCGACCTGTTTCAGCAGGCCAAGGAAAAGGCTCCTTGCATCATATTTATCGATGAGATTGATGCCATTGGTCGTGCCCGTGGCAAAAATCCTACAATGGGTGGTAATGATGAGCGCGAAAACACTCTGAACCAGTTGCTTACCGAAATGGACGGCTTTGGCACCAATACGGGCGTGATAGTGCTGGCTGCCACCAACCGCGTGGAAATACTCGACTCAGCGCTGCTGCGTGCCGGACGTTTTGACCGACAAATACATGTAGACTTGCCCGAACTCTCTGAACGTGTGGCCATATTCAAGGTGCACATGAAGCCTCTCAAACTTGACGACACGGTGGATATTGAGATGCTTGCACGTCAGACTCCGGGATTTTCGGGCGCCGACATTGCTAATGTGTGCAACGAGGCGGCCTTGATAGCTGCACGCCACAACCGCAAGGAGGTGGGCAAGCAGGATTTCCTTGATGCTGTTGACCGCATAATCGGTGGTTTGGAAAAGACGTCGAAGGTGATGACCGAGGACGAGAAACGCTCAATAGCCATACACGAGGCTGGTCATGCTTCGGTGTCGTGGTTGTTGCAATATGCCAATCCGCTGGTAAAGGTAACGATTGTGCCGCGCGGACAGGCTCTTGGTGCCGCATGGTATCTGCCTGAAGAGCGCACTATCACCACACGCGAGCAAATGCTTGACGAGGTGTGCTCGCTGCTTGGCGGACGTGCTGCCGAGGAGCTGTTTGTAGGCCATGTGTCGAGCGGTGCGCTTAACGACCTTGAACGTGTGACCAAACGCATATATGGCATGGTGGCCTACTTGGGCATGAGCGACAAGCTGTCGAATGTGTGCTACTATAATGCGCAGAATGAGTACAACTTTACAAAGCCCTACTCTGAGCGTACCTCCGAACTGATTGATGCCGAGGTGCAGCGCCTGATTGCCGAACAGTATGAACGTGCCAAAAAACTGTTGGAAGAAAATGCAAACAAGCACAACCAACTGGCCGACTTGCTGGTTGAGCGCGAGGTGATATTTACCGAGGACGTTGAACACATATTCGGCCCGCGCCCGTGGAAGAGCCGCGCCGATGTGTTGATGGAAGAAGAGGCACTCAAACTGGCCGAAGAGCGTGGCAAGAAGTTGGAGGCTGACAAGCAGGCTGCTGCCGGCGAGGAGGCACCGACTGCTGAAAAGGAATGTGACAACGAACCGGCAGCCGCTGGGTGTGTGCCGCCACCTGTGCCTGCCGGCTTGGGTAAACAGCAAGATACAGATAAAACTTCATCTGACAATAACAACAATGAATAACCTGATTGTGCGTGCACTCACAGGTGCGGTCTTTGTGGCCGTGCTTGTGGGCGGCACGCTTTTTTCGCCTATGACGTTCACGCTGCTGTTTGCAGTGGTGACGGGATTGACCACTTGGGAGTTTTCGCATAATGTGAACAGCTATGCGGGGGCCTCGGTCAACAAGTTGATAAACACGGTAGCTGCGGTGTATTTGTTCGTAGCCTTCGGCGGCTTTTGTGCCGACCTCGTGCCTTCGCGTGCGTTTATCCCTTATTTAGTGTCAATCATTTATATGCTGGTGAGCGAACTCTACTTGCAGAAGGCCGACCCGCTCAAGAATTGGGCCTATGCCTTTGCGTCGCAAATTTATGTGGCCTTGGCTTTCAGCCTGCTCAATGTGCTCGCCTTCCAGTACGACCCCATGACCAACAAAACTGCCTTTGAGCCAATTTACCCGCTGAGCGTGTTCCTGTTTTTGTGGACGAGCGACACGGGGGCCTATTGCTGCGGTTCGTTGCTGCACAAATATTTCCCGGCCAAATTGTTTGAGCGTATATCGCCCAACAAGTCGTGGGTGGGCAGCATTGGCGGTGGCGTGCTGTGCTTGGTGGTGGCCGCTGTGCTGTGGCACTTCAACCCCACGTTGCTCACCTTGCCGCAATGGCTTGGTCTTGGTGCAGTAGTCTGTGTGTTTGGCACTTGGGGCGACCTGGTGGAGAGTTTGTTCAAGCGCCAGCTCGGCATAAAGGACAGTGGCCATGTGCTGCCAGGGCATGGCGGCATGCTCGACCGTTTCGACTCCGCGTTGTTAGCCATTCCGGCTGCGGTGCTCTACTTGTACTCGGTGCAAGCCTTTTAGGTAAGTATAATTGTGTTGTGCTATGACAGCTTTGGAAATTAGAATACAAAGACGCAAATTGCTGTGGCGCATAACGGCGGTTGTGCTCAGCTTGACCATGCTGGTGGGTGGCATAACTTATGTGGTGATGAAGCGCCCGTTTGCCGACGACTACGAATTGGTAGACCAGCTTGGAGGCAACCTCTTTCCGTCTGCCATATTGTCGGTAGCTACAACAAACACCCAGGTTATTCCGCCCATGAGCGGAGAGTATGTGGGCAATCCAAAATCGTGTGTGGCCATCAAACTGAAGAGCGGACACGCCAACACGGTGGTGCGCATCGAACTGGCCGAGACACCGTTCTACGCTCGCTCGGTGTCGACATTTGTATTGCCCAAGGAGCATACCGAATACATCATCTATCCCGACATATTGTGGCGTTACAATGCTTTGCGCGACAACGAGCAGGCCGAACCTATCAGTGTGGTGGCCAATGTGGAGGTAGATGGCAAGGATCTGGGGCAGAAGGTGCGCACGTTTTCGGTGCGCAGCATCAACGAGTGCCTGTTAGGGTTTAACAAGCAGTTGCCCGACGGCCGCACGCGTTATGTGAGCACACGTTTGTTTTACGCAGCCTACGTTAATGAGGAAAACCCGCTTATTGACAAAGTGCTGCGTGAGGCGCTCAACACCCGCATCGTACGCCGCTTTTTGGGCTACCAGAGTACGCCCGAAATGGTGGACAAGCAAGTGTATGCCCTGTGGTATGTACTGCAAAAGCGCAATTTCAAGTATAGCTCGGTGTCGTACTCAAGTCTGTCGAGCAATGTGGTGTACGCACAGCGTGTTCGCACGTTTGAAGACGCGTTGAACTCGTCGCAAATAAACTGTGTGGACGGTAGTGTGCTATTTGCCTCATTGCTGCGTGCCATCAACATAACGCCGGTACTGGTGCAAATGCCCGGCCACATGTTTGTGGGATATTATACCGACTCTGCTAAGAAGAATCTCACATTCCTTGAAACAACAATGATTGGTGATGTAGACCTTGACGACTATTTCCCCGATGAGAAACTTGACTCTACACGCACCACAAAGTCGCAGGGCGAAATGTCGCGTCTGACGTTTGAAAAATCGAAAGAGTACGCCCTTCGCGAGTATATGCGTGTGAAGGATAAGGTGCAGGCTAACAAGCCCAACTATCTGTTTGTCGAAATTAACAAGAATGTACGCCGTAATGTGCAGAGCATTGGCAAGTAAGTGTGACGTGTGCGCCGCGCACCTTGTATGCTTAGGCGCGTTATGAGCCAGGTATGCACGCGCTTAGACACTCTAACTGTAAGCCGATTCATAAAAGCGAGCAGGCCAACTGAGGAATATGTAATGCCTCAGTTGGCCTGCTCGCTTTTGTTTTATTGCTGTCTGGCAAAACGCAAACATGCGTAGGGTGCTTGAATCTCCTTGCTTACTCTCCCACAAAGTTGCGCACCTTTTGCAGTGGAATGCCAAAGTTGAAGTTGTCGGAGCCGTTAAGCTTGGCAAAGTTCACACCCACAAGGTCGCCCCACTCGTTTACAACAGGGCTGCCGCTTGAGCCTTGCATGGTAGGAATGCTGTAGAGCAGCCGGTTGCCATCAGGCATTTGGGTAATGCGTCCGCTCGTCATTTGCACTTTGATGCCCTTGCGCGTATTAGCCAACACAATGCCGGCATTGAAACCAATCATGTATAGCGGTTGGTCAATTTTAAGATTGGTGGGCGAGGCCGCCTTGTCTTTGCCAAAAAGCCGGCTCCAAAAGCCGCCATTTGTGTTGCTGCCATCAACAGCAAATATGTGGCACTTTTTAGGCGTCAGTCCGCTGCGCAGTTGTATGAGAGCCAGGTCAGTATCCTTGTCTTGCGCTATGCGCAAAGTGTTGCAAGGGTTGTTTTGCAAAAAGTCGGCCTCGGTTGTAACATACGAGTCGTTGTAGGCTATGCCCAATTGGCAGATGGGGTGAATGCTGATGCTCGACACATCAAGTTGAGCGTCAAGGTTGCTGCGCTCCTGTGCAAGCTCGCTGAATTGTTGTTGCAGCGCATTCTGCTGGCTCTCAATTTGGCTGATCCGCATTTGGTCTATTTGCGTGTAGCCCCAATAGTCGGTTGTGACGCAGTCAGACTTTTGTGCTTCGAGCGCATTATATTGCGAGGTGAGTTCACTCATGCGGGCTTCGTACAGTGCCTTGACATATTCAATCATGTTCATCAAGCACTGCTTTACTTGTGCCTCGTCAATGGTGGGCGATGCCACATGGCGGTTGGTGATCAAGGTGCCTTTGTCGTCAATAAAAAAGGCAGTGCCCGTCAGGTACCCGCAGTTGCGGCGCACTTCGTTCACATCGTCCGTCAGCCCTTCGAGCGAGCCGTCCTCGGCAATGCCCGTAAAGTACAGATGCTCGCCATTCGGCATGGAAGCGTTGTAGTAGAATTTGTTGAGTACCATCACCACGCCCGAGGCTTCGTCTTTATACAAATCTTCGGGGGTAGGTGGTTTTGGCGAGCACGCAGCTAACATACATACGGCAGTCAGCAATCCAACGACCAGAGTTTGGGCTTGGCGCATAAGTTTTGTTATTATGTTCATGATATATGATTGATAGTTGCTTGTTAGCAGGCGAATGGTCTGTATATAGTGGCAGCTAATTTTAGCCTCCCCTTATGCCAATGCCGGTGTTCGTGCTTAGAATGGTGGCGCATCGTTAGGCGCAGGCGGAAATGAATCGGGCAATGGTGGAAATCCCGCTGGCTCGGGAGGGAAGGGATTGTTGTCGACAGGTGGCTGGGTAGCAGCAAGAGCATCGGTGCCAGGTTGGTCGTTGCTGCCCGTTGCGGCCGAATCCATTGTAGCCACTTCGTCCTCCTCGGGATTTTGAAATCTGGCATATTCGCCGCGGAACTTGAGCAGCACGCTGCCAACAGCACCATTACGGTGTTTGGCAATAATGATTTCGGCCTTGCCACGCAAGTCGCGTCCAGCCTCGTCTTGGTAAATCTTGTAGTACTCGGGTCGGTGAATGAACAACACCATATCGGCATCTTGCTCAATGGCTCCCGACTCACGCAAGTCGGACAGTTGCGGACGCTTGTCGCCCCCCTCACGGTTTTCAACACCACGGTTCAACTGCGACAGGGCAAGTATTGGTATGTTGAGTTCCTTGGCCAACCCCTTAAGCGAGCGCGATATGGTTGACACCTCCTCCTGGCGGCTGCCAAAGCCCATGCCCGAGGCATTCATCAGCTGCAAGTAGTCAATCATCAGCACTTTAACACCGTGCTCTCTTACCAAGCGTCGTGCCTTTGTTCGCAATTCAAACACCGAGAGCGATGGCGTGTCGTCCACATAGAGTGGGGCACCCATCAGCTGCTTGATGCGGAAGTCGAGCTGGTTCCATTCATACGGCTTCAGTTGTCCGCTCTTTAAGGTTTCACCTTTAATCTCGCAAACGTTTACAATCAAACGGTTAACCAACTGCACGTTAGCCATTTCAAGAGAGAACAACGCCACGGGCACCTGTTGGTCCACAGCAATGTTCTTGGCCATGCTCAGTGCAAAGGCCGTCTTACCCATGGCCGGACGTGCTGCAAGAATAACCAAGTCGGAGTTCTGCCAACCCGAAGTAATTTTGTCGAGTGCATGAAATCCCGACGGGATACCGCTCATACCATCGGTTCGAGCAGCAGCCTTTTGCAGCATTTCGTAGGCCTCCTTAATGACAGGGTCTATTTGCGTATAGTCCTTCTTCATGTTGGTCTGCGACAGCTCAAAGAGTTTGCCTTCGGCCTCTTGCATGAGCACATCAATGTCCTGTGTGGCGTCAAAAGCCTTGGTCTGAATGTTGCTCGTGTACGATATGAGCGCCCGTGCCGTAGCCTTTTGGGCTATGATGCGTGCATGGTATTCGATGTGGGCCGACGAGGCCACCAAACCGCTAAGTTGGGTGATGTAAAAGGGGCCGCCCACCTCTTCAAGCTGGTTGGTGCTGCGCAGCGCCTCGGTAACGGTGAGAATGTCGACAGGCTTCTCCTCAAGGTTAAGCCGTTGTATGGCCTCATAAATAATGCGGTGACGGTTGTCGTAGAAACTTTCAGGGCGCAGTATTTCACTTACTTGAAAGTAGGCGTCCTTTTCAATCATCAAGGCACCGAGCACAGCTTGTTCAAGTTCAACAGCCTGAGGTTGCAGATGCCCGAAGTCATCGGTCTGTGGTGAAGTTTTCTTCTTATATGTAGGGCGGCGGTTGCCGCTTGTCTTTTCGTTTGTTGCCATATGCTTTATTCTTTACGCGTTGGCTTAAGGGATTGTACACAATGGGGGGAAGACGCGTGCGGGGCAGCTGTTGTTGTCAGCTTCGGCGTCTCAGTAGTTTCGGCATGGTTATAGCAGCCCATGTCGGGGCGTGCGGTTCTTGGTGCCCCCGTTCTGTCGTAGGGATAATACTGTTGTGAGATGCTTGGCGAGGCCTGGCCAACGGCAGGCGAGTAGGGCGAAAGTGTGAAGTAGAACAGCAGGTGGTCTACATTAAAGGCAGGTGTGAAATTCTTGTCGTGCACGATGCTGTCAGCTTCGGTTTGGTCTGTCGACCGTGTGTCCCACAGGCAACTCTCAAATCCGTCGTCAGGCTCTTTGGGTTGCGGCGTGTCAAGCAGACTGTAAGCAAAGTTGTAATTAAAAGCGTCGTTCTCGAAATCGGTGTTTTGCCCGCCTATAATCTCATCATCTTGGTAGCCGGTAACGATGCTGTTAGCCACGTACAGGTTGTGCAGCGGCAGGCGGACATCGCCATCAAAGTTGGCAAAATCCAAGGCGTGGCCATAGCCTCCCGTAAACACGTAGAAGCGGCCTACTGTGCAATGCACCAATGACACGTCGCCACCGCGCACATGCACACAGTCGCCGCCAGCATTCGTTATCTGGCTGTTGCCCACGAACACATTTGCCATGCGCAGATTGAGTGCATGGTTGGTCGTGTTGTGAATGATGCTGTTCTCCATCTTGAGTTTTAAGCGGCTTATGTCCGACGAGTCTGCACAAAGGCCATTGGTGCTGCTGTGTATGTCGGCATAGTTGATGGTGCTGCCATACGATTGCGATTTCAGCACAATGCCGTCCCACAAACCCGGTGTGCGGTCGTAGGGCTGGTTTTTGAACATCAAGTCAAGTCTGTCGCCGCGTAGTGTTACGGGCTTCTCCCTCGACCCGTCAATGTGCAATGTGCCATGCACAATAAGGCCCGCCTTGTTGTGGAACAAAAAGCGCGTGCCTGGCGCCAGGGTCAGTTCAGCACCCTTCTCCACCACCAGACTGTCCATAACGCGGTAAGGCTTGGTGGCGTTCAACGTGGTGTTTTGGCTGATGCGCATACCGCTCAACGTTATGACATTCTGCCCTTGAGCCGTAAGCACAACCTCCTGCATGAGGCCCGACTCCGTTTGAAAACACAATTTGTCCTCAACCGCCACCGCGTCGTCGGCATCAGACGCGGGAATGTTGGCCATTACGTAAACAATCATGCTGTCCTTGCGGGCTATTTCAAAGTCGTTGGCCACGCCATTGACTAACTGTGTGCCATCGGCATTGACATAGAACGGCGAACTGCCACCCTTGCCAAGCATGATTTGGGGTATACGTATGGCTTTGCCGGCTTGATTGTAAATGGTCAACGAATATGTCTTTGACGGTGTGCCGCTAATAATGGTGTCAACCGCCACAGTGTCGCGGCTGAATGTGAGTTTGTCGTTGGCCGAGGTGGTGTAATCATCATCTTTCAAGCATGATGCGACCAACAACAAGGACATGAGCAGCAATACCACTTTTTGCATAAAACAGACTCTTGATTATTTTGTGTTGGTGGAGTTGGTTGACGAGTTAACAAGTAAATCCAATTTCCACTAACGGGTGTTGATTATTCAATTTTATACCTCACACAACGGCATATAAGCTAACAGGCAGGCGGGTTAGCGGGGTGACATGGCAAAACGGGGGGTGGCCATAACGCTCTTGGCCGTATGCCGTAATCTTTAGCACACGGAGCCAAGTATATGGCACATCTGCCCGCGCAACCTGTCAGCACCTGCTAACCCGCCGCCATCTGAATCCGTCGAAATGACGGGTTACGCATGCTTCAGTATGTCAAGCAAGTGGTCCCACACCATTTGTACGGTAGGAATGAGCAAGCGCTCGTCGGGCGAGTGCACTCCGCGGAGCGTCGGGCCAAAGCTTACCATGTCGAGTTTGGGGTACTTTTCAGAGAACAGACCACACTCCAAGCCGGCGTGAATAGCCAATATTTTGGGTTCCTTGCCAAACAGGCGCTTGTAGCTTTCCTTGGCAATGCGTACAATCTCGCTGTTGGGGTTCAACTTCCAACCAGGATAACCCTCATTGGTCAGCACATCGGCTCCGCCCAGTTCAAAGGCAGCACGTATGATGCTTGCCATGTTCTGACAGGCACTGGCCACACTGCTGCGCTGGCTTGTTGTAACAACCACTTTGTCGCCCTCCTTGCGTATGCTTGCCAGGTTCGACGAGGTCTCGACCAGCCAGTCAATGTCCTGGCTCATTGCATAGACACCGTTGTGCACAGCGTGGAGCGACAACAGCATGCGGCGCATGGCAGCAGGCTCCATGCCCATCTTCTGACTGGGCTGCTCGGCAATGGCAATGTGCACGTTCTTCTCCGTTGTGGCAAATTCGTCCTTCACGGCAGCCTCAAAGGCTTTCAGGTCGGCTTCGAGTGTTTGCTTTTCAGCAGCCGGAACCGCGCACACAGCGTGTCCCTCGCGTGGAATGGCATTGTGCAAACCACCGCTCTGAATGTCAATCAGCCGCAAGTCGAACTTCTGCATTTCGTTCACCAAAAAGCGCACAAGCAGTTTGTTGGCATTGGCTCTCTTCTTGTTGATGTCGTCACCCGAGTGGCCTCCGGTCAAACCCTTGATGGTTATTTGGAAAGTGAAATAGTCCGATGGCACCTCCGAGGTCGGGAAGTCGTATGTGGCAGTAGTTCTTACACCACCGGCACAGCTCACGTACAGCTGTCCCTCGTCCTCAGAGTCGAGGTTGATAAGGTAGTCGCCATGCATAAAATCGCTCTTCATGCCTACAGCCCCCGTCAGGCCAGTTTCCTCATCTCGCGTAAATACGCACTCGATAGGTCCGTGCTCAATGTCGTTCGATTTCAGTATGGCCATTTCCATGGCCACGCCAATGCCATCGTCGGCACCAAGCGTTGTGCCTTTGGCTTTGAGCCATTCGCCGTCAACGTAGGTTTGTATGGCATCGTTTTCGAAGTCGAATGTCACGTCCTTATTCTTTTCGCACACCATGTCCATGTGGCTTTGCAAAATGATAGTCTTGCGGTCCTCATATCCAGGTGTGGCAGGCTTGCTAATGCAAACGTTGCCCGTCTCATCTACCTTAGTTTCCAATCCGAGGCCCTCGCCAAACGACTTTAAGAAGGCTATCATCTTATCCTCCTTTTTAGAAGGACGTGGAACTTTGTTCACCTCAGCAAAGCAGTCGAATACGATGCTTGGCTGTAATTGCAATTTTTCGCTCATTTCACTATGTGATTTTACGTAGATATAAATCTGTTGTAGAGGCTGTTGCACTTGGCTACCCTCCTCGTGGACGGGTGCAGACAATAACAAAAAGCTACTTTTGCGCCCAATTTATTTTGCCTTTCAGCGGGCTTGTGCTAACTTTGCCCCGCGCTCATGCGCGCAGTTAGCGCACAGCGCAAAGCAAAAGTAAGAAAAAGATATGAATTATTTCATCATTACATTGCTAATTGTTGCTATTTGCATGGCATTACTATCAGTGCGCCTTTTCTTTGGCAAGGGCTTTGTCAAGACACATGTCGACCAAAGCAAGGCCATGCGGCAACGAGGCATTGGGTGTGTGCAATCGCAAGATGCAGCTGCAAGAATAGAAAACAGAAAAAGAGTAAAAGAAAATGTGCAGAATGGTTATTAAAGTAAATGCCGCAATGCTGCTCGTGGCAGCA
>ERZ1031933.172-NODE-172-length-16939-cov-8.397891_pt1 | contig 16939 bp, 2 predicted proteins | sample MGYA00517880_ERZ1031933 | MGnify/ENA primary metagenome ERZ1031933 (study PRJEB33719, sample SAMN04261283) | wastewater metagenome | biome: rural village; feature: human; material: feces | host: Homo sapiens | place: El Salvador | collected 2014-01-14 ... | reverse complement strand
CTCAAGCGAAGACTTTGTCGGAACAGAAGGCGGAAATGTTGAGAATGGTGCCAATCAGGCGATTAACTTTGGTGGTGGAACGGGTAAGATTACTCGTGCTGTATCTTCAACTAAGTATTCACTAGCCGACTTGCAAAAGAACGGTTTTTGGGTTTATGGTACAAAGCATTATAAAGATGAAGATAAAAGTGCAACTAACGACAATGTAGTATATAAGAACTACTACCTCACCTACCAAGAAACCAACCAGAACCATACACAGTCTAACACTGCCGGTTGGGAGTATGTAGGTATTAGCAACAGCTATAGCAATGTTACTCCTTTTCTGAATGGAAATCAGACCATCAAATACTGGGACTATTCTGCAAAGGCTTACACTTTCTATGCAGCTACAGCCTTGCCTAGTGATTTAACTGCAGGTAATGTTATTATCAACAAGATCACAGATGAAAAGGATGCCAATGGTACTGTTTATACCAAGGGTTACGAAGTAACTCTGAAGGATGGTGCGAATTTGGATAATATTTATTTCGCCGATCGAAAGGTTATTAACAAGTCTAAAGACGCAGAACATGGCAAGAAAGACGTATATGGCGGTGAGGTAAATTTCGTCTTCCGTAATGCACTTTCAAAAGTACGTGTAGCTATGTACGAAACAGTTCCTGGTTATAAGGTAACAATCAATAAGTTCTACTATACTAATAACAGTGCAACAGGTCAAACCACTGAAGCAACAGACAAGTTTACAGCAGATGCCAACAACACACCATTGGTAACAAACCAAGAAGGTGTAAAATACAAGGTTGTTTACTATAACAATACTGAGGCAGGCGGTCAGTTAGAAAATCAGCCAAAGATGTTGGCAAATGCCAGTGGTATTGGTGCAACCACAAACATCTTTAAAATCGGTGATGGTAAAAACTTAAAGGGTAGTACAGACCTCTCAACTATCATCACACAACCAACTTACGACACACAGGGTGGTAAATACACCTTGTTCATGCCACAGGCAGATAATGACAAGACTCTCAACCTCAAAGTTGATTATACACTTACATCTGATGACAACTCAGGCGAGACTATCATAGTAAAGGGTGCAACAGCTACTATCCCTGCAAAGTATCTCTGTTGGAGACCTAACTATGCTTACACATATCTCTTCAAGATTAGTGACAATACAAATGGTTCTACAGGTGGTACAGATGATCCAGCAGGTCTTTACCCTATTACCTTCGATGCATCAGTGGTTGAAACAGAAAATGGTAATGCTGAGTACATCTCTGCATTAGGCGATGCAACAATCACAACATTTGCTGTTAAGGATAAGCTATATCAGCATGACAAAGCAGACTACGAGAATGGAGCAGACCTTTATGCAACAGTTGTGGATAAGAAAAAGAATACAGTTAAACTCTCTGACCAAAATACAAAGGTTTACAAGTTGACAGATGCTGGCGCTAAAGCTACAAACCTTTCTGAAGCACTTGTAGCTAATTGGGTTAGCCAGAATTTAACAGATTACTATACTGAGCTTAAGAATATTACAGAGCCTGCAGAAACTGCTGTAACTTACTACACATTTGAAAACTCCGTTCCTGCAGAGGACGGCAAAACCATTTCACTTGGAACAGCAACAGCACTCAAGATGCAGGGTATTAAGGCTGGAACATACGTTATCCAGTATAAGACAGCAGCAGCTTGGACTGGCTCTTACTCTACAATTTACAAGATTGTTACAATCAAGTAATCGAAGTTCAAATATAGGCTAATACTCTGAAAGGGCAATGGCATCACTATTTCAATATATTTAAATGCTTTTGCCCTTATAGGGCACTAATAGCTTTTGTGGATATTCCATGATTCATCATGGGATTCTATTCATGACATTATGATATAACGTAAACCGGACGGGGAAATTCTCCCCGCCCGGTTCCTAGGTTAAAAATACAACGAAAAAAATATGCAAAACTTCCGCATCTTATCATTTTTGATCTCGGCTTTATGCCTTTTGTCCTGCTCCTCAGAACAGGATAAACCAGAGACACCGGAGCCTAAGCCAAACGTGGGAATCGCATTCGGCGGTGCCAACGGAACATGGCAGGATGCACCTACCTCCCGCTCCGGCGAAACAGGATTGGAAACGCTCTTCAAATCCTTCCGGGTTTGGGGATACAAAAACTATGCTGCTACTCCCAACTCCCCGCAAGTCATCATGGACGGCTACCGGGTAAACTTTACCCTAAGCAGCGCAGGAACCACAGAAAGCAATACCGCCGACTGGGAATACGTCGGACTTACTCATCCTGAACACCCCACTACTCAAACCATCAAATACTGGGATTACTCAGCATCCACCTACCGCTTCTACGCTTATACTCCGGCGAATGCCCCTATCACCCCAGCCTCATCAGCTGACAACAGTTCAGCCTCATCGGGAACCCCGACATCCACTACAGAAGACGTCTTCCAGATTCTATTTGCTTATTCAGAAGGCGCCACGGCAACCAGCGTGCCTTACATCAGCGATTTATGGTTCTCCGACAATACAGACGCCACTTCCCCTTACGGCAAGTGCGTAACCCTCCGTTTTTCTCCACTCATCGCCAAGGTACGATTCAAGTTCACCTATCCGGCGAACACCAAGCGCGTCACCATTACCGATATCCTGTTTGGTGACAGCAGATTCATCAAGGATCCATCTTCTGCCCAAACCCCGCTCAAGGGAACCATCACGGCAACCTATCCCCTTAAAGGAATAGACCCTCCAACCAGCTATACACCTTCTTTTGCGTGGAAAACTTCGGAGGAAACAAGTGCCACAGGATTCCTCGGCCTAACGATACCTTACGAGGAAGAGAGCGATGCCATTCATATACTGCAAGCCAAGAAGCTATATAACAAGTGGTATTATGTGCCACCATTTAACATCGCTAAATACACACAGGGCGCTTACACCATCAGCGCCATCATCGACGGAAACAAGACTCTTGCCACCGTTCCGGCTGAATACATGCAATGGAAGGCGGGCTATCAATATACATACATCTTCAAGATAACAGAAACAGGCAGCCTCATCGCCTTCTCGAAACTGGATGTGGAGAAATGGCTGCCAGGAAAGGAAATAGATAACAACGGCAACGGAACCGGCGGCTGGTAGGCCAGTTCTCAATAGAAGTGTAAAAAGCAAGAACACGAATATGAGCAAGAACACGAATATGAAAAAGTTTTTAAACATAGTAACACCATTGATCATTCTCCTCGCAATCCTCACCGCTTGCGAGAGCAACGACATGCCGATTCAGCATGCCGACAACTATGCTTATATCTCCTTCTCGGCAAAAACCGAGAAGACGCTTACCCGAACCAACCCCTACGAGGCATACGATGCCGCCAAGCATCCTGCCACCATGGGCGTGTTCGGCTACTATTCCAGCACCAGTCATCCCAAGCTTGGTGATGACAACTCCATCTACAGCAACGAATCGGTGAGCTATAATTCCACCACGGAAAACTGGACGGCTACCAGCCGCAAGCGCTGGAACGACTATCTGGGCAAGGCTACTTCCTTCCATTTCTTCGCCTATATGCCAAAAGTGGATGGCGCCAAGGTGATAGAAGAAAAGAGCGATGCTCCCTCTTCTACATCCACCAGCCGCACCTTCACCCTCTCGTTCCCATTCGCCATGACCCCAAGTCCTGTTATCTTCGATATCAGGAAAGCCCCCATCATCTGTGCCAAGCCACAAAGCAAGGAGGGAATGGATGCCCAGAAGACAGAATACACCTTCGACCGTGTGGTGAATTTCAAGTTTGACCAAACCCTGACAGGTTATCGCCTTCTCTTCAAGCTCGACACGAAGATGGGAGCCGTAAGACAATTCCGAATCAGGCGCGTAACCCTATCGGGCAAGTTAGCCACCTCAGGCACCGTAAGCCGTTCTTATACCTGGGATGAGACCAAGAAGCTATGGACCCAGGGTGCCATAGAATGGAAAGAGGGCGACCTCACTTATACAACTTTCGGAGAGAGCACGGCAGCCGGAGGGAACACCGTCACCGCTCCTTTTGAGATTCCTTACAAGGACAATAAAGACGATACGAATACGACATCATCTGCTTTCGAGAACGCAACGAAAAGCATTCTTCTCGACAATTCGATAAAAGACTACACCCAATGGGGAGCGGCATTCTATACCATTCCCGATAAGAAATTCACCCCAACCATTGAGGTTACTTACGATGTGGTGTTCAAGGACGAGAAGCAGGAGGTGATTACCCGAAAGGAAGTAACCTCTGCCATCGTACTCAACGAAGAGAATTTTGCAAGTCTGAAAAATCAGGGCGTCACCGCCATGATATATCCCATCCGCATCCTGATTCAACCCCGCTATCTCTATGTATTGGCTGATGAGGATGCCTACACGGGCCATCTGTTGATAGATTAAAACCCTATCACGATTTTTACCAACCAACAAATAAAAAGATACATTGCAATGAGAATACATTCAATATCAACAATATGCAGAAAATGTTTGATGCTGCTGGCTCTGCTGCTGGCGAGCATCCAAATGGTGCATGCCCAGGAGGAAAGCGGCGGCACTACTACCACAGAGATGAAAGTATATGGTGAGGGTGACCTCATCGCTACAAAATATGCTGGTGGTACGGGAACAAAGGATGATCCATGGCTTATCAGTAACGACCTGGAGCTGGCGAAGTTAGCACATGATGTGACCAACGGAAATACCAAGGTTATGTTTGCCGGCAAATACTTTAAACTTACCAAAGACATCAACCTGAGCAAAGGTAAATGGATGCCTATCGGTACATGGAAATGTAATAAGTCGAGTAACGACCGCTATTTTGCTGGAAAATTTGATGGTGACGGACATACCATCAGCAATATGAAGATAGAATGGGTTAATGAGAAAGATTTTGAAGCATCATGGGGTCTTTTCGGCCGACTTTATGGTACCTCCGCATCAAGTGAGGATACTTATGCATCTGTCACAAACTTGATTATTGAGAATGCCCACATTCAAAAGAAAAAGGATACAGCACCAGTTGGCAAATCTGTCATCAAAATCGGTACCGTTGCTGGCGACATGACACAATATGCAGAAATCAGCAATATCATTATCCGTAATTCAGAAATTACAGATAATAGGGAAACATACAGTGCACCCAATAGCTTTCGTGTGGGAGGAGTCATTGGTTATATAGATAATTCTAAATCAAACCATTACAGAATATTCAATATCTCCGCCGATGTTGATGTGAACATGCTTACCAATGCCACTCTGACTTCAAGCAGCAATTTCCAAGCAACTATTGCAGGAGGTTTCGGATCAGTAAGTAAATTAGCTAAACCAGCTATCGGTAATATCGTTATCCTACCTAGAAATATTTTAATTCATGGCAAGCTGACAACCAGCACCGTTGCCGCAAAATGTAAAAAAGGTAGTGTGATATCGAGCAACACAACAGACATGGATGATTTCGACAAAGTGAATGTAGATGATCAACCAATTACATCAACCTGGTACTATACCTCAACCAACACAGTTGAAGGAAGCAAGGATTATAAATATGGTACAGTAAAAAGCATCGATGCCATTGATGAGAGCACCGGAATGACTTTTGGCAAGACCTTTGTTGATCAGATAAACCAATATCTCTCTGACAAGAAACTCGATAGGAAAAGCTGGGCATATTTAGGAAAATCTAAATTTACTTTCAGCACCGTCAAACTGAATGCTAAACGAGGAAAGCAAGATGTGCTGACCGTAGTTAATGAAGACGGCACAACCAACAACGAGAAATACGACTGGTTTGTATCGCAAGACAACATAAAATGGGAAAAAGCAAACACCGACAACGGGGCTTGCAATCCATTCTACCTGCCACGCCAAAAATACAAACAGTATGTTTATGCCGTTTCAAGCCAAAGCAGTCTTCGCACAAACACCATCGAGGTAAAAGCCATCGGTATCACCGCTCAACTGGATGACAAGACCAAGCCAGGTACTTATATCGTGAATGTTACCAACGATACAGAAGAGAAATTGAGCAATGACGACCTGGGACTTACCATCACCTACGAATGGCATAACGGTATTGACCCACTCGACATTCCAAATACCCAAAACGAATTTACTCCTACTAACACTTCACATAAATATAAATATTATTGTAAGGTAATCGTAAAGAGTGGCGACAATATTCTTTTTAAAAAGAATGTTTGCGCCTCGGTCATCGTATATCTCTGTCCGGCAGGTGTTACTATTGGTGATGTCAAATACGCTGTAGGAAAGGATAATCTTACAGACGACGAATGGGGCTATTCCCCAGAAAAGCCTATGGCGACCTGGCAGGGTGCTTACAAGAAGCTTTCAGACAAAGCCAGCTGGGATGAAAACATCATCGTGCTAATGGGTACGAGTTCAAACGGTGTTACTCAAGGCTTCAACATCACCCAAAATTATCTAGGAGAAAATCTGCTGACTGGAGTTGAGTGGGAAAATGCCAAAACAAACCATCCTGAGCTTTTCCGTAATGCTACCATCACGGGAAAATGGGACAAAGACTATAAGGGGCAGATAGAAATCACCGGTTCTTCAAAAGGTCTGCCTATCTGGGGAGATACCCGCTTCGAACATATCACCTTCAACAACAATGGCGGTGATTCCTATAAGATTATCTACTGCCAGTATAACAATCTGGAGATGGGCGATAGCATCAAGATGACAAGCTTCGGTGTAAACAATCTTGCTTATGGTAGTATCACCGGAGCCGTCACCACCCCATTTCATATTTTCGGTGGCCTCAACAATGATGGCAGATACCAACCTCTGAATACACCAGAACTGATCAAAGCCTTCGAAAAATCTATGCCGCATGGCAAAGAGGGATTCAGCATCACTATCAAGTCTGGTTACTATTCCATTATCAGTACTGGCGGTCGTCAAACGGCCACAGAAGGCCTCAATGGCGTAATGGGAACTCCGAATCAACCTATCAAGTGTACCATCACGATGGATATTGATAGAAAGTGGAACGACGCAAATAATGAAAAAAGAACCGACGATTCCAAAGAAGATTCCAAAGAAAGAGGCAACGACTATGATGCCGGTGCCATCCTTGCCGGCAGTCATGAGGGTGCGATGTATGCCGATGTAGATATCATCGTAAGAAGTGGCAAGGTGGCGCGTGTGGTAAATGGTACCCTGGGTGCCAATACGCAATTGTCATTCACATACGGTAACGATAATAAAACATACTATGTGCCTTGCAACACCTATATGGGTAGAGCAAACATAACCATCGACCCAGCCAAATCGGAATATAATCCCGATAATAACATAAATGGTCGCGTTATCATTACAGAACTTTATGGCGGTAGTATGGGACGTGCTCATCATGCTAATTCAACTATCAATAATCCATTCTATGGCATCAGCAACATCACCATCAACGGCGGAACCTTCAAGGTTTTACCAGATGAGAATGCGGATAACAAAGAAATTCTCTGTGGAATTTTCGGTGCAGGAGCAGGTGGTATGAATGGCATTGGCTATGGCGACGACACAGCCACTACCCATACCCCTGATGCCAACATAGCCTATTGGAATGCAGAGAAAAACGTGATGCTTTATGGTACCTATTCGGTTGCCAAGAATAATCTGGTAACTTACACCTGCTACAATGCGAATACCGAATCAACCGTAACCATTGATCCAAAAGACACACAGACAAATATAATCATCAATGGTGGCGAATTCGGAACCAAGACCCAAGATGACAAGATCAATGCCATCGATGGTATCTATGCGGGCGGTAGCGGCTTCATGGGATTAAGTTTGTGGACCCAGACTAATGTAAAGCCAAGTCAATACGGAGGCAATGTTTATGGTCAGGAAGACAAAACGGTAGCTTCACTTACCATCAATGGCGGTACTTTCTATTGCAAGAACGGTATCTTCGGCGGCGGTCGTGGCACGAATTATTTCTTCGCTAAAAAGAAATATGGTGGAAAGGATGCCAGCGATTACAAGGAATTAGGTCAGACTTATGGAAACGTAGCACTCAATATCACTGGCGGCACCTTCTACTGCCCTATCTACGGCGGTGGATATGGTGTGGCGGATACTGTAAATTTGGATAACAAGAAAATTGAGACCCTTTCCAACATGGCTCGCCTCTATGGTAAATCTACCATCAGCATCAAAGGCGGAACCTTCTATGATAATGTATATGGAGGTGGCGACATGGCGCAGACAGAAGATACAGAATTGAGTATCAGCGACTTTGCTGATATTCGTGGTTCTGTGTTCGCAGGTGGAAATGGAAGAAAGAAGAGAGATAAAACATCTATAGTCATCAAAGACGATACCTGGCATCCAGAGCTTGTTGGTAGAGTTACCGGCAGCACCAGCCTTACCTTCTCCGGCTCATCAGCACAGGCTCCATCCATCTATGGCGACATCTATGGCGGCGGAAACCTGGCACAGGTGGGAGAAAATACAAACGGAGAAGATACAACCAAAAGCAGTACAACCATCAATATCTATGGTGCCAACTTCGCCGGAGAAATCTTCGGTGGAGGTAAGGGTAATATCACAGATGATAAAGGTAATCCATTAGCATCGAAAGATCTCTATACTTTTGCCGATGTAAATGGAAACACGAATATTTATCTGGCACAAGACCCGGGCTTGCAGACAAGAGAGAAAGACGGAATATTGAAGGATAATTTCTCTATCAATGTGATATGGAATAAGTTATGGGATGGAACGGAATTCATCAGCTGGGATGATGACAAGACATTGTTCTATGGTAAAGACAAAGATGAAGATCCAGACGAAGCTAACGACAAGTTCCTCAACCCTCATAACATCTATGGCGGCGGAAACCTCGCCTGCACCGTAACAGGAACTGCTACGGTAAATGTACAAAAGGGTATGACCCCTTATTCTCTTCTGAAAACACCGGAATGGAAGGAATCTTATGACGACAACAAGAACCCTCATTTCTCTGTGTTCGGCGGTGGATATGGTGAGAACACCAACGTGGGAAGCACCGATGTTACTGTCAACGTGGAGGGTGAATATGGTGAATACAACGGAGAAGTGGATGATGACACCGAGCAGCTCGCCCGCCCTCATCGCAGCAAGAGCAAGAGCAAGAGTAAGAGTACAAATAAAGACACGAATAAAGACATGAATGTCTTCGATAACTCGAAGGGCGTTCCGAATTTCACCATCCTCAGTGCATTGGGTGGTGGCTATGCAGGTACCGTAATAAATGACACCAAGGTAACTGTGGATGGCAATACCTTCCTGCACCGTGTGTATGGTGGCGGATTCGGCGACCCGAAGGCTTCTACAGCAGATAACAAAACAGGAAGCATCGGCGGCAACACGCAGGTATTTGTCAAAGGAGCCTACATTCATGGTGATGTATTCGGCGGCGGTGCCGGCGTGAATCCTAAGAAGACCACAAATGAAACAGATGGCACAACCCAATACACCTACTTCACCAACGTGGCAAAGGTGACGGGAACCACCCTGGTGGAAATCTCTGACGAAGCCAAGATTTATGGCAGCGTATTTGGCGGCGGTGATATTGCCAACATCGGCGATGAAATAAAAGCTCCGGATTACTCCAGCAAGCCTATCAGCGAATCAAAAATCGCACAAGAAGATGATGCAGAAGGACATAAAGAAGGCGAATTCATCAGTTACAAGGCCGAGAACTACAAGACCTTCGTCAACCTGAAAGGTGGCGATATCTTCGGTGAAGTATTCGGCGGCGGAAAGGGACTCAAACAGGAGGATTTCCCTGAATATGATAAGGATGCCCCTGAATATGATAAGGTGGGACGCATCAACGGTAATACCATCGTGCATATCGTCAACACCGATGCAGCCTCATCTACAGAACTCGACTACCAGAACAACGTGGTGCCATTCGTCTGGAACAACGTATATGGCGGTTGTGCCTATGGTACCGTGGATGGCAACACCCTGGTACATGTGGAAGGCGGAAAACTGGGACAGAACATCTATGGCGGTGGCTATGGACATGTAAAGGTAGATCTTGACGGCAAAGAAACCGAAGCGGAAAAGCAGAAGAAAACACGCCAAACCGTGCTCGGCAAGAAGGATACTGACAAGGAGGGAACCTATGCCAACATTCTGGGTAACACCCAGGTGCAGATAGACGGCGGTACCTGGATATGGAACCGCAAGGCAGATAGCAAGGGTAATTTCACCACCTGGCTTGCCGCTCAGGCAGACAGCGAGAAGATTTGCGATAACATTGAGGAATTCAAGGAGATAACTGCAGCCATCCTGAAAGCCAAGACGGCGGATGAAATTACCAACGAAAAGGCAAAGGCTGCCATCAACCGCATCATGAACAATGAGAATACCCAGCAGTTCTTTGAATTTACCAAAGGCACCATGAACTCGGGCGCCTTCAAGAGCGACCATAATATCTATGGTGGCGGCAACCGTGCCTGCTATGTGGGTACCTATACCAACGATACTACTGTAGTAGATAAAACCGGCGATGCTATCGTAATCGTCAACCACTCGCCACTTTCTGATATCATCATCAAGAATCAAGACAACAGCATCAAGAAACTCAGTCTCTTTGATGAGACCTCACTGCCTGGCTTGTGCTGGTATATCGGCAGCAAGAACACGAACGACCCTGAGTTCTCGGTATTCGGAGCCGGCTTCGGTGTCAATACGAAGGTGGGTAAAACCCAGGTATATGTGCAGCCGGGTGCCAAGATTGGCGACGATGGCATCATCGCCATCGACGGTATCAAATACCGATATATCAATCAGGTAGAAGACCATAAAACCTACTTAGACTTCGAAATGAGTATCTATAACGGCTTCCTGAAGGTTTCCAAGGAAGACAAGAAACTCTATTTCGGTAGCGTTACTGGCTGCAATCCTGGAGAAGAAGGCTTCGACCCGATGACCTACAGACGCTATCATGCCAGTCGCTGGGCATGGATTCTCGGTTTGCCGGGCTTCACCTTCCAGGACATCCATGGCGGTGGCTACTCGGGATATGTTACGGGCGACACCTATGTTGAGACCGATGCACAACCAGTATGCGAAAATATTTATGGAGCAGGTCTGGGTGCGCTTCCTTACGGCACCATCACAGACGGCAATGATTATGACTTCGGCAAGGTGGGCATATCATCCAGAGTATTCATCAAGTCGGGTTTCATCGCCCAGAATGTATATGGCGGTGGTGCCGGCATAGAATCTATTTCTAATTCTAACAATGAAAAGAATAAATGGATTGACTTCCCAAATATGGCTCGCGTTCCAAAGACGGAGGTTCATATCTACGGTAGAAACTTTAATTATACGGCAAAAGGAAAAAGCCTGGGAACGATAGACCGTACCATGATATGGGGTAGCGTATATGGCGGTGGCGATGTTGCCAACGTGGGTAATACAGAGGCAGGTCCAGATGTATTTACCTATGAGCAGCACAAGGTTCCTAAGAACTGCACCTCGCTGGTCAATATACGTGGTGGCACCATCTTCTCGCAGGTATTTGCCGGCGGTAAAGGTCGCCTCGCATCTGAATGTAGCAGCTATCAAAATCTGGGTGGCATCTATGGCAATTCCTGTCTGGTCATCGACCGACCAGTCATCTCTTATCCATATTACGATGAAACTACCAAGAAGGCTCTCGAACCTTGGAGCACAGAAGCCATGGATCATCCGGCTAATACTGTCAATGCCAATATCATCCCTAGCTTCCACGAACGCATCTACGGCGGATGCCAGAACGGAACAGTATATGGCAATACCTTCATCAGCATCTGGGATGGCGAAATAGGTCATGGCATCTATGGCGGCGGATGGGGAAATAGTGATTCCGAGACAGTGAATGGAGAAAAGACTACCAGCAATGGAGAAAAGATCACTTCGGCAAATGTAACCGGCAATACCAACATGATTATCATGGGTGGCAAAGCCCTGCTTTCTTCTTACTGGAACCCGGATACCCGTGCCTGGCATCCAGCCAGCATCATCGATGGTATCACCTATTCTCCACAATACAACCACGAGACCTTGAAGTTCAAGGTAAACCACAATATCTACGGTGGTGGCAACGAGGCCTGCGAAGTGCACCACAACACCAATATCACCATTGCCAATGGATTCCTGCATAAGGATACGGAGGTGAAACCTGGACAGGCCAAGGACTTGCACTTCTACCAAACCGCCGAATGGAAGGAGATATATTATAAGGTGGGATCTCCACACTTCAGTATCTTCGGTGGCGGATTCGGTGAGGATGCTATTGTTGATGGAAATACCAACATCAACATTGATATGGTGAGGGACAAGAAAATTCACTACGGCATCGACTTTGAGCTGGGCAAGGAATACGAACATTTCTACAATGGCTATTCTTATATGGACATTGTGGGCGGTGGCTATTCGGGAAAGGTAAAAGGCAGCACCAACATCAAGGGAGCCGGCGGTGCTTTCTGCCGCCGTGTGTTCGGTGGCGGATTCTACAGTTCCGTGAAGAGTACCAACATCACCGTCAAGGCCATCGACTGCCATGATATCTTCGGCGGCGGCTTCATGGGCGATGTGGAGAAATCAACGAATGTCACCATCGGAGAAGACAACAGTAAGAAAACAGCCACCACAACGGGCGATGAAAAATCGGGTACAGATACTACAACATCGGGCAATAATACCTCGGGGGAACCATCAGGCAAATCTCCTTATGACAATACCGATATCTATATCCATGGCAGCGTATATGGCGGCAACGACGTATCGGGCTATGTAAACATTGTGCTCGACTCCAAGGGTTACTTCAAGGACAACCTGGGCTCAGGCACCAACATCAAAATAAATGGCGGTCATATCTATGGCAATGTATATGGAGCCGGAAACGGTAACTATCTGTATGCCAACGATAGAAACGGCAATACCAAGGTAACCGTAAACGAGCATTATCCGCTGAACCCAGACGACCCTAATTCAGAGAAAGTCGATTTGGTTTATACCGTACCGATGCGTGAAACCATGCCATCTATCGGGGCGGCAAGCGATGCAGCCAAGATTGTGAACATCAATTCATGGCGACCACTCACCAACAGAGTGAACATCGATATTACGGGCAACACCGGCAAGGTGGGCACGGACAATCAAGTCAATAGCCAGGAAGGAATGGTTGTGATTGATGGCGATGTATATGGCGGCGGAAACTCTGCCACCGTACAGAAGGTGTGTGATTACGAAGATGACTCACATAAGAAGGTGGGCAACATCAAAATCAACATCGGTAGCCATGTCAACATCCGAAGCGTGTTCATGGGAAGTAACGGCGATGAACTCTTTACCGCCACCAAAGACAACGACTTCATGAACATGTTCCAGAGACTGAACGGTAGCGTTAAGGACTATACCAAGGAGCTGAACCTTGCCGATGATATCGACTGGATCAACGACCCATCCAACAAGACAATCAGTACCCTCTATCTGCCAACAAAGAATGAAGACCGTCCTAAGGTATATCCTCACCTGATCGACCTGTATTTCCACCCAGTGGAAACAGATATCCAGGGCAAGCTGACCTGGAACGGAAGCACAACTGGCGAAGGACTCACCGACTGCACCATCGGCACCTTCTGCTGCGGCGGTAACCGTGGCAACATGAATGTTTATCCGAAAACGGCAGCCGACTTCCAGGAAACTGATACTCAGAAGAAGATTGGCAACGTGGTGGATTACATCTTCCCGGAGGGTCTTACCATCACCGACAAGATAGTGGGTGGCTGCAACAATGCCAACTACGACTACAAGGGAAAGGCTACTCACACAGGTGGCTATCTGCTGGGCCTTGCCCACTCGGAATATCCTTTCATCAAGCTTACCATCAAGAATAAGTTTGAACCGAAGACGGATGAAAAGAACAATGCCTACATGGGAGGTAACGTCTATGGCGGCTGCTACCAGAGTGGTACTATCAAGGGCGACGTAACCATCGACCTGCAAAGCGACATGCTGGCTGGCAAGGACAAGACGAAGCTGGAGAATTCCAACAACCTGCTGCAAAATGCCCAATATGCCAGCCTCAACATTTACGGTGCGGGCTATGGTATGGAGAGTTATGTATATGGCAACACCCATATTCTGATGGGCGAGAATATCAAATGCAGTGCTCCGACCATGAATGGCACCTTGTTTAATGCTTGCGGTGTGGTGGATGAAACCAACAACAAGGATGGCTTGGGCGTATCAGCCAACTTCGTATATGGTGGCGGTCAGCAGGGTAACGTGATTGGTCTTACCAACGTAGATATCCTCAACGGTCATGTGTTCCGTGCCGTTACGGGTGGTTCTTATTCGGGATATGTATATGGTTCTACCCATGTAAAGGTGGGTTATCCTAAATATTATAAGGTGAACAAGGCTAACCACAAGGGCGGAAGATACGTGTTGAAGCGTACTGACCAGAAGAAGGAGAACCTGGATCTGAAAGACAACGATGGCAAGACAGAATCGCCAACCATTAAGCAGCACATCTATCTGCTGAGCGATGAGTTGATTACCCAGGGTACCTACGAAGATATCGTGGCTATTGATAATGGCACCAAGACAGAGATAAAGGATGCCGACAGAACCACTTACTTTACCCCAGTGAATGCAGCGGAACCAACGGTAGGTTGGGCCAACGTGAATATCAACATTGATGAAGCGGTATATGGCGGAGGATACTCCCTCGCCCAGGGTTCATCGGTGATGGCCAACAACACCACCGTGCTGAAATATACCCAGGAATTTAATGTGGATGAGGCATTTACGGATACCAAGGAGCATCTTGATGAGCTTAACGGCTTCCCTAACGGAACCACCGTAGGCTTCGGTGGCAACACCGTTATCCTGGTGGGTGACAATAAGGGCAAAAAGAAAAGCGAGGAAAACGATAAAAACGATGAAAACGAGCACATCACCATCTCGCACCAGGAAATGCAGGAAATCAAGTTGCCGGAAGGCACCGACCTCTTCGGTTATTACTACAAGCATTATGATGACGACGATGCATATAAAAATGGCGAATACACCTATCGCTTCATCTCGCTGCAGGATAAATACTTCTATCATGCAAAGCCTACTGAAGCAACACGCCCTAAGCTGGAAGGTCTGAGAGATAACGTCTTCTATGAATACGACAGCGAGGGTGGTATCTTTGGCGATGGTCACCTTTCATACGCAGAGGGTTTCCGCAGCACCGATGTCACCGGTTATGGCTTTGCAGCTCATACCATTGACAATCCGAAAATTATCAACACCTTCCAGCGTATAGACATTCTCCGCTTGGAAGACAACTGCTTCACCCTGCTCGGTGCGCGCGACTATACCGTGAACGAGATCAATAAGACTCCATATTCCATCGCCCGTGTGGGTGAAATCAAGATGGTGTCGAATGAGATAGCTTACAATACAGATGGCAGTCTGCAAGCTAAGCAAGACAAGGACACCTCGTTCAAATACGGCATAAAGGCACGTAACTACATGGGATTATCCAACAATATCCACTATGTAGGTGCCGTGGTATCGAATGTTCCGTTCAACGACAAGGATAATGCTCCATGGCGCAACCATCTGGGTCAGGTGGCAGCTAAAGACAAAGAGAGCCAGAAATTCAAGGATATGTCGTATCAGGAAGTAAAGCAGAAATACATCGACGATTATAATGATGCTAAAAAGAACAATCAGGTTGACGTCAATGCGGGAGATATCTTCGGAACCTTCCAGAAACGCAACGACGGTACGGCAAGAAACATGATTGGCATCGCATCGGGCTATGCCATGAAGATTCAGCTCTGTCAGGTAACCTACGATAAGGCTAAACAAAAGGCAGTAGAAAAGGAACATTACGGACCTATCTATGGCGTGATAGAGATGAACCTGATTAATGTGCGTGAAGATGAAGGTGGCGGTTATGTATATGCCGACAACAACCACAAGAAAGAGACCGACAAAGAAGGCAAGATACCTGCAGAAGACTTCCTGGAAACAACGGGTAACTTCGTGTTCCCATACAAGGATGGAAGATACATCGTGGATGACTGTTTCCCTACGGGATTCTACAGCCGTACCGATAAAACCAAGCTGCCGGAAATTCACTATTGGTATGTAACAGGTTTCCACTACTACTACAATGCCCATATCACGGGTTACACCTTCAAGTCATCTCCTGAAGACCCTATTAAGTTCAACAGTGACAACAAGGATGGTCTTACCGTGCTTTCGGGCTTGAAGAGCGGTCAGACTGTGCGCATCCACAGTTGGAAGATGAGAAGCGGACATCCGGAAAACTTCTCCAGCGATTTGGAATATCGCAACTATTTAAAAGAAGGAGAAACTGGTTATAACCCTGCAGTTGCCGACGGTTACCAGCTCTATGTGGGTGGTTCATCGGATACCGAGTTCAATGGTGCCACATCTAAAGATGATACCGACAAGCAGAAAAAAGGTTTCTCCGCCTTGCTGGAGATGAATAATGCAAAAACCACCGACAACGTTGAAATCTTCAACAACACTCTGCCTTCGGGCTTAACCGAGGATGCCAAGATTTCGTTCCAGCTGGTTGACAAGGTTGATAACACGAATGATGCTGAAAAAGATTACTTCAAGAATCACCTTGCCGAAAAGAGTCTGGCTACCCTGGTTATCAAGGCTCCTGCCTACGAGATATACAAGGGCGAAGACAACATAGAGAACAAGCCTATCTATGCACATACTGAGAAATTCTTTAAAAAAGATAAGAATAATAATTATATAGAGATAAAATCCGAGAAATTGGATCCTGCCAATACCTATTACCAGCCACAGACTGATGAGTATGTAAAGGTAAAGGAACTTTATGT
>ERZ1031933.162-NODE-162-length-17273-cov-5.152399_pt1 | contig 17273 bp, 10 predicted proteins | sample MGYA00517880_ERZ1031933 | MGnify/ENA primary metagenome ERZ1031933 (study PRJEB33719, sample SAMN04261283) | wastewater metagenome | biome: rural village; feature: human; material: feces | host: Homo sapiens | place: El Salvador | collected 2014-01-14 ... | reverse complement strand
CTTCAGGTAAACTCTCAATGAAGTTTTGTGCCTCGTCTGTCAAGACAAGTCGGAAGATATTTTGTGCCATACATATTCATCTTTGTGCAAAGATAAATATATTGTTTCATAAACAAGAAACATTAGACGATTAAATGTACTTTGCGGTTCATTTTTAACATTCTCATAACAGATAATTACGCATAAGGAACTTGTACGGCAAATGTAACACCCAACTGAAAATAAAATCTAAAAAGCATATGCGATTTTCGTTAATCCACAAAGTTGTTGTACCTTTGCCATCGAAAAGAGTTGTTTGACAAGCAAACTTATGCACAATGCAGAAGTTAGAACTGCTGCCAAATCATTACCTCTATTGAGGTGAAAAGCTCATAAATCGCTCATTCTAAGCTATTCGGCAGATTTTAGCGTAATTTTTCCAGAAAAAAAAACAGTTTTGACACACCCTCTTTTCAGCTTAATGAGGAATGGCGCGTTTCCTGGCGTTTTCCCGCGCCGTGGCTAACTCAGCGCGTCGAGCATTATGAACGCCGCCCAGTATACAGGGTTGTCGTACTTGCCCCCGTCGCACGCGCGGAGGTATTGTTGCGCCTTCACGAACGAGGCGCGCTTCTGCCCCTTGGTGTCGCCGCTGAGATAGTTGGTGTAGAATCGCGTCATGAGAATCTGCGTGGCGGTGTCGTCCACCTTCCACAGGCTCATGAGCAGCGTCTTCGCCCCTGCCTTCTTGAATCCTCGTTGCAGGCCGAACACTCCGTCGCCCGTCATGTCGCCGAGGGCGGTCTGGCAGGCCGAGAGCACCACGAGGTCTACCTTGCGGAAGTCGAGGCTCGTGATTTCTTGCGATGTCAGTATGCCGTCCTCAAGGTTGTAGGGCAAGGTCTCGTTGTGGAGGGTGGCGTTGGCTCCGGCGAAGAGCAGTCCGCTGTGCGTCATGGCGCGGTCTTCCTCGGGTATGGAGTTGTCGTTGACCATGAAACTGAACGTCTGGCGCGCGCGTCCGTTGCCGCCCTTGTCGGGGATGTAGAAGCCGTGGGTGGCGATGTGGAGGCAGGTGTTGTCGGTGCCCGAGAGCGCCTTGAACGACTCTTCCGTTCCCTCGCACGAGGAGTAGACCTTGTATCTCTCCTTGGCGTCCTTCATTATCGCCGCTATGTTACGCACCTCTTTCTCCGTGCCTTCGAGCGGCATCACGCCGGCGCGCATCGACCTGTCGTCGGTCAGGGCGCGCGAGCGGTAGGCGTCGGTGGCGTAGGCTTGGTTCACCTCCTTCAGCGTCTCCGCGTCGGTGTCGTATTCCAGTCCGCCATAGAGTGTGGCCTGCTCCTTGTCGGGCCTTGTCTGCTCCAGGGCTATCTCCCTCGTTGATGACAGGCGGCAGAGGTTGAATCTCTCGGCGGCCAACGTACCACGCCCGTCGGGCGCGTACTCTATCGCCACGCTGTGCAGCGCTCCGGCTGGCGAGAAATAGACGCGCGTGGCACCTTGGAGCGCGCTTTCGAGCGGTTTCCACACGAGATGGTAGAGCCTGTCGGTGCTATATAGGCTGTCTTGGCCTATGGCGGAAATCTGCCTCTCCGCGCAGAGGTCCACGCGCCGCGGCACCTTGCTGTCGTGTCGCAGCACGAGGGCCGAGAGCATGGTGGAGTCGGCGTTCAGTGGAATGCTCATCAGCTCTATCGCCGCCTCGTTGGGTTTCAGGCTTCGCCGCACGTCGGCCCATCCCACGGCGAGGCGCTTGGTGTAGTCGCCGTATGCCTTTGACATGGAGAGCAGCCGCCTCTCCTTGCCCTCGGTCTCCGCCGCCAAGGCAGAATATTCGGAACCTGTCCGCCCGGCTTGCGTCATGCGGTCGAGGCGCGCCTTGTCGGCTTTAATCTCGTTGTAGAGGTTGAGCACCTGCTTGTCCTTGCATTCGCTTACGAACTTGTTGATGGCGGTCTCCGAGTTGAGCAGCAGTCCCTTGCTCAGCAAGGCGTTGTCGTAGGCGAAGCCGCTTACCTCATCATTGGGGAAGCGGTAGAAGAACTGCGGGAAGTCGTACTGGTACCAGCTAGAGAATTCGTCCCAGAAGGTGGTGCGTTGCCTGTACGACATCCACGAGAAGTTGTTGCGCACGATGTCAGCCAAGAGCGCGTTGAGCTGCTTGGTGCCGGCAATGCCCTCCTCGTAGTTCTTGAGCCTGATGTTCAAGTCGCTGTTTATGTAAAGGATGTTGGCCTTGTTCTTCGGTTCCAGCGTGTAGCTTGGCAGCTCGGGCATAATCTCGTCCATGATGGCTTTCGCCTCCGCGTATTTACCATCCATCACGTATATCCTTGCGAGCCATCCCTTTGTCACTAAAAGGTCGGATGTCGTCTTGCCGACGAATTTCTGCAACGAAGCTATTATCTCCTTCATCATCGTTTCCGCTTTGGCGTAGTTGCTCGACACCAAGTGGTTGGCAACTATCGGGAACAAGATCCAAGCGTCCTCGCCTTCCGCCCCCATGTTTATTTGTTTGCTGAGGGCTGTCGCCTTGTCCACTATTTTGTCGCATTCGTCCGTATGGCCTTTCTTGATAGCCAGCCCGCTCTTCTGGACAAGGAGGAGAAGATGGTAATATGTGTTTTTCAGTTCTTCATGGTCTTCCACCACATTGTCGGCCTTTTGGGTATAGGCTTCCATCTTGTCCGCGTCGCCTACGGATTGATAATACTGTATGATGTAGAGTAGCGTTTTCAGGTAACCCTCGTTGGCGGTGTCGCCCGATTTCTCGTAAAAAGTCTCTATCTTGGCGTAGTTGTTGAAGGCCTCCTCATATCTGCCCGTGTTTTGGTAGAGCTTCGCAAGTTCAGCCATGATGGAATAATAAGACCGGTCTTTTCCGCCGTGTCTTTCTATGATTGGCAGTGCCTCAAGCAAGTCTTTTTCAGCCGCGTCGGTCTTGTTATAATATCCTCCGTCCAGCATCGACTTTTTTTGGTACACGTCGGCAATGATATGCGTGTCTACGCTGTCCATGCCGTTGATTATTTCCACGGCCTCCTTAATGTATGCGTCATTGGCCTTTGCCATCATGGCATCGTCATCGGGGAAGTCCATGTGGTGGTTGATGACATCCGTCAGCGTCGACAAGTAGAAGGAGCTATTCTTGCCATACACTTGCCCTGCCAAGGAGAGTTGCTTGTCCGTGGTCTCCACTCTCTCTTCCTTGGTCAAGGACTTGTAGGCGTTGTGGTAGTATATGCTCAACAGGGAGATGAAGCTTGGTGTCAGGGCGAACTCAGAGTTGAGGTAGTTGTCCTTGGCTTGCCTTATCAGTTCGGTGGCGTTGTCCTTCTTTAGGTTCAATGCCGACAGGGCAATGCACAGGTCGTTCTGGAAATGGGCGAACGAATAGTTGTCGCCGTTGTTTTCCAGTATGCGCTTTGCCTCCGTTGCCTTGTCGTAAGCCTCTTGCTGGTTGTCCAAGGCATAGTTGGCCGAGGCTATGGCGTATGTCCACCGTCCGTAGAGATACGACTCCTTGCCCATGTCGAGTTGGTCTACACATCTGGCAGCTATGGCGGCGATGCTGTCGAGCCCCTCCCGCGGTTTCCCGGTGAACACGTCGCACTCGGCTATCGTGGCGTTGTCCACGGCGATTTCCAGCTCGGGGTAATTGTTGGCTACGCGCAAGTCGCGCGAGACGGTGAGTATAGTCTTTGCCGTAGCGTAGTCGCCCGTGTCGAGATACCATCCGTAGAGCAAGTCGTTGGCCTGGATGTAGCTGTCGTGCATTCTGTAGGCCTTGAACACCGCCAAAGCCTTGTCCACGTATGCCCTTGCCCCGTCGAAATCGCCTGTGGAGTGGGCGAGGGCATTGGCGTAGAGCATCATGGTGTTGGCACACCACACGGAGTTCTCGCCAAGGTTCTCGCGCTCCAGTTCCATCACGCGTTTCAGGATTGGCGCGGACTCGGTGGCCTTGCCTTCTTGATACATGGGCATGACCAAGTCGGAAAGGCTGTCCGACTGCACCGTGAGCCGCCTGTCCACTGGTGGCGCGGTATAGTAGGGCGACAGCTCTTTGGCCTTCGCGTCATCCCCCAACTTGTGGTAGCACGCGCCCATCCATACCTTGCCGTACCACGCGCGGCTGCTTTCCGCTGGCAGGGTCAAGGCGTCGATGGAGTCGCACCGCGCGAACAGGTTGATGGCATCCTTGTACTTGCCTTTGTTGTAGAGGCTTACGCCTTGGGCAAATATCGCGTCCGACTCCTTGGTCTGGGCTCGCGACACCATGCTGGCGACAAAAAGGAGAATTGCAGGCAGGAGGATTTTTCTCATATATTTATATATGAAGGATATGTATTTTACGAAACTTTTGACAACAGGCTTATTGTTTACCGGCGGTGCCTTGTTGCGAGGGAGTCTTCATCATGGCTGCACCGGAAGCTCCCATTGCCCCCATTGCCGCCGCGCCCGTCGCCTGTGGCTGCAAGAATCCTATCGTGGCGAGGAAGTCTTGGGTGAGCATCTTCGCTGGGGCTTCCACTATTGACATGACCCACTTGCTGCCGTTGGCATCCCACAGCTGGCGCATGGCCCTTCCGAAGTCGACCTTGTGGCCCTTGTTCATCTTGCGCGCCTTCCAGTCGGCTTTCCAGTTCTTGTCGAAGGCCTCGGTGTTGGAGCAGGTCTCCCTCAGCGTCATCGACATCTTGTATTGCCCGGTGCCCCACGCGTCGTGGAACCTTCCGTTAGCGTCGCGCACGCCTATGTAGCTCCTCGGCACTATGAAGCTCTCGCCCGTGATGTCGCACACGGCCTTGTTGTTGGACGACCCGCGGTAGAAGCGGAACACGGAGTCGGCGTCGAGCGTGTTTTCGTTGATGGGCACGTTGACGAAGAACTGGCCGAGCGTCTGGTCGCGATGCAACTGTATGGCCTGGTTTATCCACGACGACATGACGTTGAGGCTGATTTGCAGGTTGAGGTTGTCGCGGTTGGTGAAGGAGAACGGCATGCGCAGTGAGTAAGGCAGGGTGGAGTCGTTTGGCAGGTCACACTTGTAGGGGTTGAACACAAGGGTGTCCAAGGTTAGCTCAAACTTGGAGTGCTTCAATATGCGTCCCACGCCATACTCGGTGGTGTCCAAGTGGCACACCATGTAGAGCACGGTGTCGTTGTCGCGCTTTTGCAGGCAGCCAAAGCCGTTGAACGACAGCGAACTGGGGTCGAGTGCCCCGGCGAACGACACGTCGCTGTAGAAGTCCTCTATGTTTTCCATCATGGGCAGAGTCTTCACGAACACGTTCTCGCGTGCCACCGCCGCGCTCCAGTCGTTTTTTTTCGACCTCACCATGTCGCCGATCATGTTGACACCGGTTGACACCAGTCCCATCAGTGAGGTGCTTGCCGCTTTCTTGGCGGCCGTCAGCCCTTGCCCGAGAAGGTTGGAGAGGTAGCCGCGGCTCATGTCTTGGCGCAAGCCCTCGAGCTGCGCGTCATATTTGCGCGTGATGTCCTTGCCGATGTTCTTGTCTTGGAACACGAGCAGGTCGTAGGTTGACACGTCCTTGCCCTTTGCCATGTTAGCGTGAGCGTTGGCAGTCGCGGCATGAGCCTTGGGTTGGGCAACGGTTGTTGTGGCGAGACACTGTAGTGTCACGAGAAGGAGCAGTGATAATATCCTGTTCATGGTTTTATGTAAGTGTTTTGTTGTTTTGTCGTTATGGTTGGCGCATGGCTTATATTCCGTCGATGAGGATGAATGCCGCCCAAAGATGAGGCTTGTCGAAGGTTGTCCTCACGACGTGTTCTTCCTGCCGCGTGGCTCCCGTGGTAGGGTCGAACACGCCGTAGGTCTCCTTCTCCGTGAGCACGGTTCCCCTCAACTGCCTTTGCGCCTTTGCCAGGGCCGCGCGCTTGCCCATGCCTCGCTCCATGTTTTGGTAGAAATGGCACATGAGAAGTTGCGTGGCCTTGTCGCTCACCTCCCACAGCGACACCACCACGGTGCCGGCGTTGGCCTTCTTCAGCCCACGGGGCATGCCGAAGACACCATCCGAGGTGACGTGGCCAAGCCCGGTCTGGCAAGCTGAGAGCACGGCGAGGTCTACGTGGCTGAGGTCAAGGTCGCTTACCTCCTGGGCTGACAGCACCCCGTCCTCATGGTGGCGGTTGGAGTCGTTTGGCAATGATAGGGTGTTTGCTCCGGAGAGCAACATGCCGCAACGCCGCATCGACAAGTCCTCGCGCAGGCGGTCCTTGTCGTATTCGGCAGGCGTGGGCGCTTCGTTGTTGGTGCTGTAACCATGTGTCGAGACGTGTACGATGCCGTATCTTCCCATCATGGCTTTCACCGCGGCCTCGTCGCACTGCCTCCGCGTGAGCTTGGTGGCCTTGCCTCGCTTGTATGTCGAGGCTATGGCGTCAACCTCCGCCAATGAGCCAGGCAGGTAGCCATAGCCTCCGCCCACGGCTGGCGGCATGCGGTCTTCGGCGAGCATCTGGCTGGTGGAGCGGTCGGGGGAGTCTTGCCACTTGGCAAGTGCCGCGTCGTTGTAATCGATGCCGCCAAGGAGCAATAGCGTGGGGGTGTTGCCGCCCTTGCGACGCTCGAGCAGGTAGCGTGTGGACGACACGCGGTAGAGTTCGCAATCGGGACGGTCGAAGTTGAGGTATTCTATGGCCAACAGGTGAAACAGCCCGTCCGCGGCGAAGAAGAGCCTTCCTTTCCTTGGCACGTTCTTCATCACGCGAGTCCATATCTTCCTGCCAAGCAAGGTGTCTGTATAGATGTTGTCCTTGTCGCTGTGGCGATGCGATTGCAATGCCTCCCTCAACGTGCCAAGCAAGGGGTTGCCGTGCAACGCGTGCTCGTAGAGCCCTTGCTCGGTATCAATGGTGATGTAGGTCGCCTTGCCTTGCGGGTCAATCATCAAGGCGGCGTAGAGCGTGGTGTCGCCACGGTTCACCCTCACGAACTCCACGGCGCGGTCGGTAGGGCGTGTCAAGGCACGGGCGATGTCGCCGCCCGTGACGCTCATCTGCCGGGAGAACCCTTGCCAGACGGGCAGTTTGCCCATAAGCTCGCGCTCCTTCCTTTCCATGGCGATTTCCATTGAGTCGCGTCGCGGCCCGCTGAGGTTGGCGGCTTTGCTTCTCAATACCAGCAACCGCTCGTATTCAGTTTTAAGTCGCTTGTCGGTTGACACCAAGCGGTAGAAGTCCTTGTTGGATTGCAGCAAAACCGACTTGGAGAACACCGCCACGTCGAAGAGGAACCGTGGGTTTTGGCTTCCCAAGGCATGGCACTCGGCTATGAGGTCTTTTTTCGAGTTCCAGTAGTCGCGTCGTTGCTTCTCGGTAATGAACGCGAAATTCTTTTCAATGTTTTGTCGCTCAATGCCGAAAAACTCCTTGAAGGCTTTCTCCGCCTCCGCCGTCTTCCCTGCCGCCATGAGTATCTCCGCCTTCTTTCGCGTGGATATCGCCACGTCGTCGTGGTTCTTTCCGAGCCGCGTCTTCTGCCAGGCGATGCATTGGTCTATGTGGCCCAATGCGTCGCCGCTCTTGCCGAGTGCCGACTCCGTGAGCGCGAAATTGCCCAAGGCTTGGTAATATTCCTCTTTTGTCTCCAGTCTTGGCAGCACTGCTTTCATCAAGAGGTAAGCCTCCGCGTGCCGCCCTGTCATGTCGAGGACGAAAGCCTTGTTTTGCAGTGCCGCCACGTTTGCCTGCCTCATTATGGCCGTGGCGCATGGAGCCGTCCTCGTCGCCACTTCGTCGAGCAACTTGAGCGCGTCGTCCGTTTTCCCCATGCGGCACAACGCCGAAGCCATGTTGATGGTCTTCTTGGCGTTGTCGCCAGGCAGCTTGCCGAGGACGGCAATCACCTTTCGGTATTCGCCAGTGAGCAGGTAGAGGTCGGTCATGTTGAGCATGATGTCGTCGCGGCTTGGCGACGACGGCCCCATCATTCCCAATTGTTTCTCATAGTAGCCGAGGGCCTTTCGGTATTCGCCAAGTTGCTGATGGGCATAGGCAAGGCGGCCGTAGAGCAATTGCCTGCGGTTTCTGAGTAGCTTGCCCTCGTCTTTCTCGGCCAGTCCTAACTCTTGTATGGCGGCACCATACAGTCCGCGCGCGGCCAATGAGTCGCCCTTTTGGTAATGGGCGATAGGCGTCTGCGACATGGCACACGTCGCAAGGCAAAGGAGGATTAGCGAGATAGCGGTTCGCATGATACGAGGTTTGTGCGTTGATACATGGGTCTTGTGTGTCGTAGCAGCTTACTGGTTTATCGCCAGCACGAAGCTGACGGCGGCGTCGGTCTTGTTTTCCACCGTCACCAAGAAAGTGGAGAACCGTGGCATCTTCCACCGCGCGTAGGCCGTTCCCACGCCATGGCTCTTCGCCCCTGCGATGTGTATGTCGTTTTTCTCATCGTCAACCATCATGCTTACCTCTGCGTTGCCTTCCGCCACGACCACGAGCTCTTTAGTCCCGGAGCCCTTGCATTGGAACGTGACCTTTCCGTGTGGTCTTAGTACCTTGTTGGCGTAGCAGATGTCGGGCATGTCGTCGCCGCGTAGCAGCATGGCGGGGTTTACTTTCACCACGCCAGTCTCGAATTGGCACACGATGAGCGAGTCGAGGTAGTGGGCATCGTAGACCAAGTGGCCGTCGAGTGGCAGCATGTCGGAGCCATCGACGGGCGCCAGACGGCTCTCGCTTAGCGATGCCATGTTGAGGCTTGTCAGCGCGTCGATGGCTTTCTGCGTCATGTCGGCGTCTTTCCGGGCCATGCCTTGGTTGGCGGTCAGGCAAGCGTCGAGAAACTTGCCCATGGTCTCTGAGAGGGCAAGGGAAGTGGTGCCTTGGGCGAGACTCATGGCAGCGACACTTGCCAAAAGCATAATGGATATAAAGAACTTCCTCAGGAACATTTCTTTTTAAGTGTTGTGCCGGCAGTCCCTCTCCAGCGTTAATAAATTGTCAGGGCGATAGAGACAAACGATTATGGTTTCATATTCCGTTATCGCACAGTGGGTTTTATCATGGTGGATAATGTTGCAAATTTATGAAAAAATCTGTTATTTGCAAATGATTTTTTACATTTTGTTGGCTAATGGCATATGAAAAAGGCGCGGAAGACATTGTGTCTTCACGCGCCTTTATATTTGATAAGCCTTTATCATCTCCACGAGTGGAGACGGAAAGGTTGATTAGTCGCAGTTGGCGAGCTTGTTGTCAGAGCCCAGCACGTCCTTGATCTTCTCCTCGTACATGTCGATCATGTAGTTGCGAGCCACCTTGCCATACTGGCGAGGATCGAAGTAGTCAGGATGCTCAGAAAGAGTCTCACGCACACCGGCAGTGTAAGCCAGACGAGAGTCTGAGTCGATGTTGATCTTGCAGACAGCGCTCTTTGAAGCCTTGCGGAGCTGCTCCTCTGGGATACCAACGGCGTTAGGCAGCTTGCCACCGAACTTGTTGATGATGTCTACATACTGCTGTGGCACTGAAGAAGAGCCGTGGAGCACGATTGGGAAGCCAGGGAGCTTCTTCTCGATCTCGGCGAGCACGTCGAATGCCAATGGAGGAGGAACCAGGCGGCCAGTCTTCGGGTCGCGTGTGCACTGCTCGGGCTTGAACTTGTAAGCACCGTGGCTTGTGCCGATAGAGATGGCGAGGCTGTCGCAACCAGAGCGCTGTGAGAAGTCGATGACCTCCTCAGGCTTTGTGTAGTGGCTCTCCTCAGAAGCGACCTCGTCCTCAACGCCGGCGAGCACGCCGAGCTCAGCCTCGACAGTGACGTCATACTTGTGGGCGTACTCCACGCACTTGCGTGTGAGCTCGATGTTCTCCTCGTAAGGCTTGCTTGAACCGTCGATCATGACGCTTGAGAAGCCGAGGTCTACGCAGTCCTTGACAAGCTCGAAAGTGTCACCGTGGTCGAGGTGCAGCACGATCTCAGGATGGTTGCAGCCGAGGCTCTTGGCGAACTCCACGGCACCCTGTGCCATGTAGCGGAGCAGGATAGGGTTAGCGTATGCGCGGGCACCCTTAGAAACCTGAAGGATGACAGGGCTCTTGAGCGTAGAGCTGGCTGTGATGATAGCCTGAAGCTGCTCAAGGTTGTTGAAGTTGAATGCTGGTACAGCATAACCGCCTGTTACGGCGCGCTTGAACATCTCGCGTGTGTTGACGAGACCCAAATCTTTGTAGTTAACCATTTTATTAAATGTTTAAAAGATAATTGTTTTCCTTTTGAAATCCTGTATAAAGAGAGACGGCCTTGCTCTCTTCAGCGTGCAAATTTAGCACATATATTTCCTTTTACCATGTCCTTGATGGTTATTTAACGTTTCCGAATATTAAAAAAAGGTAATTGGAAGTGTCGCGTTGCCGTTGCTTTGCGGTTTTGCAATATCCGTTTTGCAAAATTGTCATGCCATGTAGGCGCCGCGCCTTAAAGCGTCAGCACGGGGTCGTGGCCCTTGCCCTTTCGCGCGAGTTCCAAAGCGAAAAGCAACACGAGGAAGAAGCAGAGGAAGGGAATGATAAACGGCAGCGACATCATCTGCGTAGACTCGGCGATGATGCTCATCAGCAGGAATCCGCAGCCGCCTATCGGCGTCATCATCAGCAGCGACGACGCGCTCTTGGTGAGGTTGCCCAGCCCTCGCAGCGAGAGCGAGAAGATGGTGGGGAACATTATGGCCTCGAAGATGTAGTTGCATACCAAGGCTATCATTGACAGCTTGCCGAGGTTGCAGAGCACGAGGCCTATGCTTATCACGCTTCCCCCGGCGCAGGCGAGGAGCATGGTCTCCGCCTTCACGGTCCGCATGATCCAGCTGCCGCCGAAGCGTCCGAGCATGAAGAACGCCAGCGCGGCGGTGAGCACGATGGAGGCGGTGTTGTCGGTCATCCATCCCTTTGCCGTGACGAAGTTGATGAAATAGCTGTTGATGCTGATCTCCGCCACCTCGTAGGCCAGGAGCGAGAAGAGACCGAAGACGAACATGGGGTGGTGGCGGAAGAGCTTCACTATGCGCGTGCCCTGCTCGCTGTCTTCATTGGTGGCCTTGTGGCTTATCTCCGGCAGCCTGACGCAGGAGAAGACCACGGCTATTATGAGCACGATGATGCCGAGAATGGCGTAGGGCAGCACCACCTTGCCGCGCGCGTTGTCGCCGGTGAAGAGAAACTGGCCCACGATGAACGTGGCGGCAAGCGAGCCGAGGCCATTGAACGACTGCGAGAAGTTGAGGCGGCTCGTGGCTGTGGCCGGGTTGCCAAGCTCGGTGACATAAGGGTTGGCCGACGTCTCGAGAAACACCAGTCCGCACCCTATGATGAAGAGCGCGCCCAGGTAGGCGTAGAACGTGCCGGCCTCGGCGCCGGGGATGAAGAGCAGCGAGCCGACGCCAAAGAGCATCAGGCCGAAGATGACGCCGGTGCGGTAGCCGTGGCGGTTGATGAACCAGCCGGCGGGAATGGCCATGATGAAATAGCCGAGGTAAGTGGTGACCTGGATGAGCGACGATTGCGACATGGAAATGTCGAGCGCGTTCTGGAAGTGCTTGTTGAGCACGTCGAGAATGGCGCGGGCGAAGCCCCAGAGGAAGAAGAGGGTGGTTACTAGGATGAACGGCAGGACATACTGCTTGTTGGTGAGAGTTGGTCTTTCCATTATTTTGTCATGATGTTGTTGTCGCGCGTGTATTAATATAATAATGTGGTATGGGTGTTTACAGGCTGTTGATGTCTTCGACGGTCAGCCCGGTTATCTTTGGGATAGTGTCAGCCGGCAGGCCAAGGCTTTTCATCTTTGCCTGAGCTGTCGTTTCATGGCCCAGTCAAAACGTATGTATTTGCTTTCTTCCATAAAATCAAGTCGTTTGTTTTGCAAAAATAATCATTCTTGCCCTATCCGCAAAGCCATTACCGGTTATTTTTATCATCTTGTGTTTTTTATGGCGTTAACGTTGGCCTTTTGGATGACAAGGGAAAGGCTTTGCCTTTTTAGGCCTTATACCCAAGTCTTCTTTGTGTCAGTCCCATTGCCTTATTTTACAAGTTTTGAGCTTTATCATTGCCTTATTTTACATGAAAAGTAGATAGGCCGTTACATTCTTATGAGCTACTGTTGTCGACAGTTGGGAATTGCGCTTTCATTTTTTTTACATTCGTTTGCCTTTCTCAAGGTCAATCTGTTTGCTTGTTCTCTGCGTGTTAGGCAAGAAGCCGGCTATGATGCCGAGGAGTGGCAGGAAGGCACTAACCTGGAAGATGAACTCGACGCTGGTCTTGTCGGCGAGCCATCCGAAGAAGGCGGAGCCCAGGCCGCCCAAGCCGAACATCAGTCCGAAGAAGACGCCGGCTATCAGTCCCACCTTGTCGGGCATCAAGTCGGTGGCGTAGACCACGATAGACGAGAACGCCGAGGCGATGATGAGACCGGAGAGGAAGGTGCAGACGATGGTCCAAGCGAAACCCACGAAAGGCATGGCTATGGCGAACGGCGCGGCCCCCAAGATGGAGAACCAGATGACGTATTTCCTGCCGAACCTGTCGCCCAGCATGCCTCCCGCCACCGTCCCGATGGCGAAGGCGGCAAGGAAGACGAACAGGCATAGCTGCGACGTCCGCACGCTGACGCCAAACTTGTCTATAAGGAAGAACGTGAAGTAGCTGGTGATGCACGCCGTGTAGAAATACTTAGAGAAGACCAGCAGGATGAGGATGGCCAATGCCCCATATTTGGCCCGCTTGGAGATGTCGTGGTTGAGGAGAGGTTGCTTCTGCGGATGGTTGACCACGTAGGCAAGTCTCGCCTTGTACCAAGCGCCAAGCCTGACCATGATGATAGCCGCCAGCAGCGCCGCCAAGGCAAACCAGGCTATGGCGTGCTGGCCGAAAGGCAAGATGACGAGGGCCGCAAGCAACGGGCCTACCGCCGAGCCGCCGTTGCCGCCCACCTGGAAGATGGACTGCGCCAAGCTCTTCTTGCCGCCCGAGGCCAACTGCGCCACGCGTGAGGCCGTGGGATGGAAGACCGAAGAGCCGAGCCCCACCACGCTAACGGCCAAGAGAATCAGGAAATAATTCTCGGCGAAAGCAAGCAGCAACAGTCCCGCCAAGGTGAAGCACATGCCCACCGAGAGGGCGTAAGGTCGCGGATGCTTGTCGGCATAGAGCCCCGTGAAGGGTTGCAGGATGGATGACGTCATCTGGAACACCAAGGTGATGATGCCTATCTGCGCGAACGAGAAGTCGAACTTGTCTTTCACGATGGGGTAGATGGAAGGAATGATGGATTGGATCATGTCGTTCAAGAAATGCGAGATGCCGCAAATGATGAGCATCGAATAGACCGTGCCCTCCACCATGGTGGGGTTGCCCTTCAGCCGGCTGCTTATTGATTTGATATTCATTGTCGTGATTGCGTTTCCTGTTTACACATTATTATATATACGCGTTGCCGCCATGCCCTATTTCAGCAACTTCTCGTAAGCCATGCGTGCCCCTTGCGGGTAGCGAATCTCGCCACAATAGGTGAACCCTTGCCTCTCTAACGCGCGTCGCATGCGATCCAAGACTAAAGAAAGAGGGCCTTTCTTTCTGAGTTTACTATAATTGTAATGCAAAAATACACACTTTTGCGTGAAAACGCTTATCTTTGTGCCGTCAATCTAAAAAATTAATACCATGAAAAGACTTTCTACGCTGTTCGCCTTGCTGCTTGCCCTATGTGCCACCGCCATGGCACAGCTTCGCTATCATGAAGCTACGCAATTTAAGGTCATAGGCCAACCCGTGCCGGATGAGCCACGTGTGTACACCCGTATGCCCGACTCGCTGAAGGGCAAGGTGCGCGACGCGCTTTGGAACCTTGGCCAGAACACGGCGGGCATGGCCGTGCGCTTTCGCTCCGACGCGAGGCAGATTGGCGTGAGATGGAAGAACCACTCGGTGTTCAACATGAACCACATGACCGCCACGGGCATTCGCGGCCTCGACCTCTATTGCTTGCAGGACAAGGGCCAGTGGGTATTCGTGAACAGCGCCAAGCCGCAAGGACGACTGGTAAACAAGTCGAAGATAATAGAGAACCTTGACGGCAAGGAGCACGAGTACATGCTCTACCTGCCACTCTATGAGGGCATCGACTCACTTGAGATAGGCGTTGAGGAAGGCGCGACCATTGACAAGCCGCGTGTGGCGTTGCCGGCCGAGAACAAGCCTGTGGTGTGGTATGGCACGAGCATCACGCAAGGCGGCTGCGCCTCAAGGCCGGGCATGGCGGCGACAAACATCGTGGAGCGCAGGCTCAACCGCGTGGTGGTGAATCTCGGGTTCAGCGGCAATGGCAAGCTCGACCCTGAGGTCGCTGAGATAATGGCTCGCCACGACGCAGGACTTTACATCATGGACATGCTGCCAAACTGCACGAGCGACTTGATAAACGAGAAGATAGGGCGTTTCTACTCCATCCTGCGCAAGGCGCACCCCGACACGCCAATACTCCTCGTTGAGAACCCTATATTCCCACCGACGCGTTTCAACTCGGAGATGCGGAAGACCATCAGCGAGAAAAACGCCACGCTGCAGAAGTTTTTCAAGAAATACCGCGCCGCCGGCGACAAAAACGTGTATTTCGTCTCGTCGGCCGACATGATTGGCTCCGACAACGAGGGCACCGTGGACGGCATCCACTTCACCGACCTCGGCTTCGAGCGTTGCGCCGACTACATGACACCGATTATCAAGCGGCATCTGGGGAAATGAGCCGTGCGCGTTGCCGATTGCGTATGCCATAATGCTTTGCAGGGGCGGGCCTCGTGTCCGTCCGCAACCAATGTGGACGCATCGGCAAATCCGGCGCATTGGCCATACGGGGTGCGGACGGCCACAGGGACCGCCCCTGCAAAGCGTAAAAGCCTTACCCACACTAATCAGTATAGACCCAAAAATTAATCAAAACAAAATAACATGAAAACACGAGTCAGACTTATTCTCACATTAGCCATCACGTTCCTTTTCGCTTTCACAAGTTCTGCGAGCGCGAGGTGTGAGGCGAGTGGAAGCAATGCCAAGTCCGCGCCCTGCAAGGCGGAAGCACCAGGAGACCAACAAACTAAGCGCAACTACCTGTTGGGGCACGTTGAGCTTGACGCTGAATATAAAGCGATAGAGTTACACGATGTGTTCATGATGAATGGCAGAAAGTATCATTTGCTCTTTGTGCGGCGCACGGATTATGCCAAGGGGAAGGTGAGCAACGTGTATATCTATCCGGATGGATTCAAGTCGTGGGAGCAAAACGGTTTTATGGTATATCTTCCGAAAGTAACGGAGTTCATAGTCCATAATGTCCCCGGGCAGGAACTGTGGGGCAGTGTCATCATATGGGAATCGACCCATACGGATCACTTGGATGGCAAGAAACATGACAAGATTGTCTATACCGATACTTACACTGACGTGCGCTTGCCCGATGAACCCGCGCAGAAGATACTGGACCTTATCCAGGACAATTCCCCTTACGAGTACTGTGGGTTTGGCAGTAGTGCCACAAAATACAGCAGGGTGAATACTGCCGAATTGAGAAAGACTAAAATAAGGAAAGATATAAACGGTAAGGTCACCACAGAATATTCTAACCAGCGGAAATTCTGATGGGTGACAATGTAAACAGTTTGATTATGAGTAAGAAAATCGTACTTGGTGTGCTGCTTTCGCTTCTTTTCGGGATATTGGGAGCAAAAGCGTCGGTCGGGGGCTTCCCCACCTATCCCAGTCTTGGTGGGCTTCCTTTTAAATGTATAGGCAGTGGTGATGATTATTGGGTTTGGATAACTACTGATGATGCTGACATTAAATGCAAGAAAAACGGAAAAGGTGTTGGCATGGCATACCTTTGTGTTGAGGGCAGTACTTCAAGAGCAAGGGGGGCTATAATAGGATTCAGACTGGGGGGGGATTTTCCAGGACTCAAAACATCCGCCCCCGATGATTTGGGAACTTACGAATGGGGTATGATGGAGTTTTCGAATGGGAAAGAACTAGTGTGTCCATTTGCCGTTAATGTGGAAAGGCCATATTATGCTGCTTTTATGGTTCGTACAAGAGACATGAAGGATCAAGACTGGGAAAATTTGGTGAGATACCATGATGTGAAGAGGCTTGTCATAGGTCTTAAACAGCCTAATGTCATTGAGTTCCAAACTCCGACCCACGTGACATTTTCCGCAATGCTGGATTGTTGGCTGGAAAAGTCCTCCCCGAAGAAGGATTTCAAGCCGGAATATTCTGGTGACGGAAAGTCAAATACCGTTGACGTAAGCAAACTACGTAAACGCGTTGGAATAAGTGGTACTGGTCAAAGTCTCGACATGGTGTTTGTTCAGGGCGGTACATTTGCGTTCAAGAACCAAGGAACGAAAACCGTGAACAGTTTCTATATAGGGAGAACGGAAGTGACGCAGAAGGTATGGAAGGCTGTCATGAAGACCAATTCCTCCGCTTGGAAAGGAGACAACCTGCCTGTGACCAATGTCACCTATTGGCAGGCATTTGAGTTCTGCAAGAAGCTGTCTCGGCTGACAGGCAAGAAGTTCAGGCTGCCAAGAGACGTGGAGTGGGAGTTCGCGGCAAGAGGCGGTATTTACTCCAAGGGGTATAAGCATCCGGGGAGTGATAATCCTTTAGATGTGGGCTGGTTGCGGGAGAACAGCAATTCAAGGCTGCATACGGTTGCCCAAAAGAAGCCTAACGAATTGGGGCTATATGACATGTTGGGCAACTGTAAGGAAATGTGCAGTGAATATGTAGATAATTTCCAACCAGAATACAAGAAACTTCCAGGTTCGGAGAGAAGGGCGAGAGGACTCGATTGGGACTGCCATCCTACAGCTACTTTAGGGAAGAACGGAAAGCCTACCACTACCATTATCACTACTTTGAGCCGATACTACTATGTTCATGATTTTTATCAACAAGGTTTTGGAACTGCCAAGGTTGGGTTAAGGCTCGTAATGGAACCATGAAAAAACTCGAAACAAAAAACTTTTTGAAAATAATGGCGTAAATGCTTGGTGGATAGCGTAAAAAGCCGTACCTTTGCACCGCAAAAGTGGGTATTGCGCTGGCTCGTAGCCATCAATACGCTGAATTAGAGCAACTTGGCCTTCAGTTTTGAAGAAGTGAGCGGTTCTTTTTAAGTGTGTTGTGAGCTTGAAAAAGCGGGTGTCACTTAAAGAGAACATAAAACAACATTATATTATTATTTA
>ERZ1031933.161-NODE-161-length-17279-cov-52.377264_pt1 | contig 17279 bp, 10 predicted proteins | sample MGYA00517880_ERZ1031933 | MGnify/ENA primary metagenome ERZ1031933 (study PRJEB33719, sample SAMN04261283) | wastewater metagenome | biome: rural village; feature: human; material: feces | host: Homo sapiens | place: El Salvador | collected 2014-01-14 ... | reverse complement strand
AATGATTGCTCTAAGCCAATCTGTTCTAAAACTCTACCGCAAAGATACGGCTTTACCACCATGTCAAGGTGATGCTCTAACCAACTGAGCTATGCCGACAATAAGACCGTTTCTGAAAAACGATTGCTTTTGGAAAGCAGTTGCAAAGTTACGCATTTTATTCCGTCTGCCAAAGAAAGCGCATGGATAATTAGCAACTATTAACTTATTGCCATGTACGAACATTTGCCAATGCCCTTTCCTAATGATATTCATTTGTTATATTACGTAAACCCTTTTTGGCGATATTAACATTTTGTAACTATAAAACACTTGGTTGTAAGAAAATTTTGTTTAACTTTGCTTTCAGTATTAAATCAATTTACTCTAACTTAACGCTTATGAAAAGACCATTTGTCCTTTTAGGAGCATTGATGCTGACCTGTTGGGTTGGACCTAACTACATTCAGGCAGCCCCTGACCCTTTGACAGTCAGTCAGAAAAGCAACACCGTGACAGGTAAAGTCGTGGATGAGAATGGTGACCCCGTGCCGGGCGCGACCATTCAGGAGACAGGCACTAACCGTGGTACCGTCAGTGACCTTGACGGAAAATTCACCTTGGAAGTAAGGCACAACGCCACTATCAAGGTGTCATTCCTTGGCTACAAGACCGTGTTGAGGAAAGCCACGCCTAACATGAAGATCGCCCTTGAGGCCGACCAAGCCAACCTCGACGAGGTGGTGGTGGTGGGTTATGGCCAGCAGAAGAAGGCCAACCTGACGGGTGCCGTGGCAAACGTGGACATGGAAAAGACGTTCGGCTCACGTCCTGAGCAGGATGTCACCAAGGCCCTGCAAGGTGCCGTGCCAGGTTTGACGATTCTGTCGAACAGTGGTGACGTTACCGCTACGTCGTCTATCTCCATCCGTGGCTTGGGCACGTTGTCAAACAAACAGAACTCCTCGCCTCTCATCGTTGTTGACGGAATGCCTGTTGACGACTTGTCGATGATAAGCGCCAACGACATTGCCAGCATCTCGGTGCTGAAAGACGCCTCTTCTTCTGCCATCTATGGCTCGCGTGCCGCGTTCGGCGTGATACTTATCACCACCAAGGGCGGTAAGCAAGGCGAGAAGGTGAGGGTGAAATACAACATGCAGTTTGGCTGGGACAAGTCTACATACCTTCCCGACTTCCCGTCGGTGCCAGACCAGTTGCGCGCCCGCCTTATCGCAGCGGATCGCGCGGGTGAGTCCACGCCTGAGCTCTTCGGTATGTATTTCGACAAGTTGCTGCCTTATGCCGAGGCTTGGGAGAAACAGCACAAGGGCAAGAAAGGCTATACCGTCATGGAGCCTTACCAGAGCATGGACAACGTGGGAGACTATTATTTCTCACCCGACGGCCCTCTCTATTATGCCGACTATGACATTCAGGGCATTTGGTACAACAACCACGCGCCTTCCACAAACCACAACGTGTCTATCTCCGGTTCGTCGGGCAAGAGCACGTTCTATACGTCGTTCGACTACGACTCAAAGCAGGATGTCAAGAACTTCAATCCAGGCAAGCGTTCGCGCTATGGCGTGAACACCAATATCAAGACAGCCATCACCGACTGGCTGACCGTAGGCGTGCGCATGAACTGGACTCGCCGCCGTATGAGCTATGCCGATCCTTGGTCTAACATCTACCAGTATCTCTGGCGTTGGGGCTCTTACTTCATTCCTTCAGGTATTTTCCAGGATGCCGACGGCAACCAATACGACTATCGTGTCGTGGCGATGCAGAAAGACTGCAACCGCGCGTACAACACGTTCGACCAGCTCCGCTTGAACGGCTATATCCAGGCGAACATCACGAAGGATCTCACGTTTAATGTTGACTATACGTTCCAGACCGACAACATCAACTATAAGGCCAGCAACAAGAGCATCTATGGCATGAACTGGAGCGGCACGAAGCCACAGTATATCGTGGCGGCGAGCAACAGCGATGCCACGCGCTGGAACACAAAGCGCAACCGCTGGACGGCCAACGCTTACTTGGACTATGCTCACACGTTCTTCAAAGACCATAACTTCCACGCCATGGTGGGTATCAACGGTGAGAACTACAAGTCTGACTATTTCTACGCTCGCCGCAAGCAGCTCTATGATGAGAGCTACCCGGAGCTGAACCTCGCATACGGCGACATGGCCAAGGCCACCATCGATTCTTCCACTGGCGACCGCGCCTCGGCAGGTTACTTCGGCCGTATCAACTACGACTATAAGGGCATCTACCTGCTTGAGCTCAATGGCCGCTACGATGGTTCTTCCCGTTTCCGCGAGGGTGACCGCTGGGCTTTCTTCCCAAGCTTCTCCGTGGGCTATCGCTTCTCAGAGGAGCCTTACTGGAAGCCATTGCAGAAATATGTCTCCAACGGTAAGCTGCGTTTCTCTTATGGTGAGATTGGTAACGAGGCCATCGGCGACAATATGTTCCTCTCTACGATGACCGCCACACAGGGTGATAAGTACAATCCTATATGGATCAATGCCAGCAACACCAAGCTCAACCAGTTCACGATGCCTACATGGGTCAGCTCTTCACTGACATGGGAGCGCATCCAGACCAAGAACCTTGGCATAGACCTCGGTTTCTTCAACAACGAGCTTAACCTTACCGCTGAGTGGTATGAGCGTCTTACCAAGGACATGCTTTCTCCGGGTCAGGCTCTTCCAGCAACTGTGGGTGATGATGCGCCTTACACTAATAATGGTGAGTTGCAGTCGCGTGGTTGGGAACTCTCGCTCTCTTGGCGTCACCAGTTCTCTCGTGACCTTCAGGTATACGCAAACTTCTCGATTGGCGACGCTAAGGTCAAGATCAAGAAGTGGAACCCGATAAAGGTGGAGGAAGGAAAAACTATTGACGACTATAAGAATATCGGCCACACCAATGACACAAGTTATGCCTACGAGGGTGAGACTTGGGGCGACATCTGGGGCTTTGAGACCGATCGCTACTTCACTGAGGCCGATTTCGACGGCAAGAACGCCGATGGTTCTTGGAAGTACAAGAAGGGCGTAGCCGACCAGACTGGCTTGCAGGTAGGTAACTTTGTGTATGGTCCTGGCGACATCAAGTATAAGGACTTGAATGGTGATGGCAAGATTGATGGTGGCAAGGGTACCATGGCCGACCATGGTGACTTGAAGGTAATCGGTAACGTGTTGCCTCGCTACGAGTACAGCTTCCACTTGGGTGGCTCTTGGAAAGGCATTGACCTCGACCTCTTCTTCCAGGGCGTGGGTAAGCGTGACATCTGGACAACATCTTCATTCGTGTTCCCAATGGCACAGCCTCAGGACTTGCAGTTGTTCAGCAACCTTACCAAGTACAACGTTTATGATCCCGAGAATGGCAACGTGAACATCAGCGAGGACAACGATTATCCTTGCTTGTGGCCAGGTGTCTCTGCGAGAGGTAATGTTCCCGCATTGGCATCAGCCGGCGGTAACAACAACTTCTACCCACAGTCTAAGTACTTGGTTCACATGTCTTATCTGAGACTTAAGAACGTCACCTTGGGTTACACCCTGCCTCAGAACCTCGTTCGCAAGGCATACATCCAGAACCTGAGGGTTTACGCCAGCGTGGACAACCTCTGGCTGCTCCACAAGGGCAATGGCAACCTTCCACTCGACCCGGAAATCAACACTGGTGAAGGCATCTCTTATGGCGGCTGGGGCCGCACGGTGCCTATCACGCGCACATGGGCCGTTGGACTGCAGCTTACATTCTAAGTCTAATGATTTAAAATCAACGCAACATGAAGAAATCAATTTTATATATCATAGCAGCCTCTGCCTTGATGTTGACGAGTTGTGACGACTTCCTTGAGAAGAACCCTCGCGACACGTTCACCAACACCCCTGCCTTCTGGAGCAACGACAACCTGGTTGAGAGCTACGCCAATCGCTTCTACGCCTACTATGGCGGAGCGACCAACTTTTACTTCAACGTCCTCAACGACGACCAGGTGAACCCGTCGTTCTCCAACTGGACTTTCACCAACGTGCCTAACACCGCCTCGGCGTGGTCAAGCCGCTTCACCAACATCCGTCGCGTCAACTATCTGCTCGACGGTCTGCAGTCGTCAACGCTGCCAGAGGCAACCAAGAAGAAGTTTGAGGCCATCGGCAGAATGAATCGAGCCTACATCTATTCCGAACTGGCAAAGATGTATGGCGACGTGCAATGGGAAAGCCATGTCATCCTTGACTCAAAGGACAGCACAAAAACCAAAGGACCTCGTACCGACCAAGACGTGGTGATGGACTCCGTGGTCAACGACCTCAATTTCGCCATCGCCAACCTCGCTTCCAACACGTCCGACAAGACGCTGTGGAGCAAGGAGCTGGCCCTGGCCATCAAGAGCGACGTTTGCCTGTATTGGGGCACTTACTGCAAGTATCGTACGGCCGCCGACAACGGCAAGGCCGCTGACCAAGCCCTCGCTCAGAAGTTCCTGCAAGAGAGCGTGAGCGCGTCGGAGCAGCTCATGAGCTCAGGCAAGTTTGCCCTCAACGATTGGGACGTGGCCGGAACTTACGAGAACGCCGCCAACCCAAGCAAGCTGTACACCATCTACAACTCACTTAGCTTGAGCGCCAACAGCGAGGTAATCTTCTACAAGCATTACGAGAAGGATGTCGTCAGCCATGGACTTTGCGACTACACAAGTGGCTCAACAACGCAAAGCGGAATAACAAAGGATGCCATTGACGCCTTCCTCTTCCGTGACGGCAAGCCTAAGGCAACCACGGGGCTTAACAAGGACGACAAGGCCGTGAAGAACGCCAATGGCGATTACAGCATCTCGCACTTCTTGAAGAACAAGGATCGTCGCCTTGAGCTTCTCGTTGACTCCGTGCTTGCCTTCAAGGGTCATGGATGGATACGCAACGAGCCGTCTCCTGATGCCGCCTTGCCAGCACAGATGACTTCCTCAACTGGATACACGGTTTACAAGTATGACAACCCTCAAATAGAGATGACGTATCGAACAAGTACCGTTGGTTGCTACACGGACATTCCTCTTTATTGGTACTCCGTAATCCTGTTGAACTATGCCGAGGCTAAGGCTGAGCTTGGCAATATCACCCAGGCTGACCTCGACAAGAGCGTAAACTTGCTGCAGCATCGCGCCGGACTGCCCAGCATGACAACCACGCCAGAGGCAGACCCTGCCAACAACATGGGCGTGAGCAACTTGATATGGGAAATCCGCCGCAGCCGCCGTTGCGAGCTCATGTGCGACAACAATTATCGCTATTGGGATCTCGTGCGCTGGCACCAGATGGACAAGATGGATACTAAGGTGAATATCAACGCTAACCTCGGCGCTAACGTCACCAACGTGGATGGTGCCGACAAGGACGCTAACGGATACCTGAAAGGCACCTCGGCCGTGCGTATCTTTGAGCCAAAGTATTATCACTATCCTGTGCCGACAAATGACATTACGCTCAACAGTCAAATCAAGCAGAATCCAAATTGGAAATGATGTCAAAGGACACGTGATTGACAGTTTAGTTAAATAATCATTAAATAGCAGCCGATGTGATACTATCGGCTGCTATTTCTGTACTTTTGCATTATTAATAGCCTTTTTATGCGAACAATCTTAAAAGTTTTTTCCCTATGTTGCGCGAGCGCGTTATTCACGCAACCTTTACAAGCTGAGAAGCTGAATCCTGTTACCACGGCTGCCATTTCCAGTTCTTTGCGCCAGTTCACGCAAGGCATAAGGACAGGAAAGATCGTGGTCGACTCCTCGGCGGTGTCTACCGACAGCGTGAAGATATTTCTCAACACCGCCTTGCAGGACGTGCCAATGCGCTCTGACAACGTCAGCGAGATATTAAAGACCGTCAGCGGCTGCCTGCCCGACGAGTTGCGCCAAAGGCAGTTGTCGCTTTATGTCAACGGCCACGACATCCACTCGCTGATACCCAATTACTTTAAGACGAAGGCAGACCGTCGAAAGGCTTTTTATAATGTGCCAGCCGAATATACGGGCAAGAACGCATACACACCGTTCACGCCCATCGTCACCAACCTCGACCGTCCTTATTCGGTGAAGAACGGCTTGCAGGGCAAGCACATTGCCATGTGGCAGAGCCACGGCAAGTATTTCGAGCAGGGCCTGAACCGTTGGGAGTGGCAACGCGCCCGTCTCTTCGAGAGCGTTGAGGACAAGTACACCCAAAGTTTCGTGCTGCCATATCTCGTCCCGATGCTCGAGAACGCCGGCGCTTATGTCATGATGCCACGCGAGAGAGACACCAACCCTCATGAGGTAGTGGTGGACAATGATGGCAAGCTCGCCGTGTCGCCATATTCAGAGCACGACGGCGCGCAGGCGTGGGGCACCGGCGATGGCACGGGCTTCGCCTATGCCCGCAAGCAGTACACCGATTTTCAAAACCCATTCACCGAAGGCACGTTCAGGGAAGTGCTCACGACCAAGGGCAAGAAGAAAGGAGAACAAGCCACGGCCAAATGGACGCCAAAGATACCCGAGGACGGACGCTATGCAGTGTACGTGGCTTACAAGACATTGCCCAACAGCACGGAAGACGCCCTTTACACCGTTCACCACAAGGATGGCGTGACACGCTTCTCCGTGAACCAGACCATGGGCGGCGGTACGTGGATTTACCTCGGAACCTTCAGTTTCGCCAAGGACGAAGGCGGGTTCGTGGAGCTGAGCAACCTCAGCAAGACCGCCGGTAAGGTGCTTACCGCCGATGCCGTGAAGTTCGGCGGAGGAATGGGAAACATTGCACGTGCCGCCGATGGCGACAAGATCACGGCCTACACCAAGGGACATTCCAATGACACGCAGGCCGACCGCAACGCCTACCAGCCAAAGCTCGACTTTGTGCCTCAGGTGAGCGGATACCCACGCTACCTTGAAGGTTCGCGCTATTACCTGCAATGGGCAGGCATACCCGACAGCATCTACTCGCCGTCGCACGGAACCAACGACTATACCGACGACTATCGCGACCGTGGCCTTTGGGTCAATTATCTCGCGGGCGGCACCAGAGCCTGTCCCGACGTGAAAGGATTGAACATACCTCTCGCCTTGTCGTTTGCCTTCCATAGCGATGCCGGCACCGTGAGGGGCGACTCCATCATCGGCAACCTTGGCATCTACCAGACCTCACAGTATGGTGGCGTGTTTGCCGACGGCACGTCGAGAGACGCCAACCGCGACCTCTGCGACCTCGTGCAAACACAGTTGACCCACGACCTCAGGCTTCAGGCCGACCCCAAGTGGACACGCCGCGGAATGTGGAACCAGCGTTACTTCGAGGCTTGGGTGCCACGTGTCCCGGCCATGCTGCTTGAGCTGATGTCGCACGAGAATTTCGCCGACATGCGCTATGGCCTTGACCCACGCTTCCGTTTCGTGGTTGGCCGCGCCATATACAAAGGCATCCTCCGTTTCCTCAGCACCGAATACGGCTATCCTTACATTGTGCAGCCGCTGCCGGTGAAGAAGGTCAGTGCCACGCTCAACGAGAAGAACCAGGCCGTGCTCACATGGGAAGCCGTGACCGACAGCCTTGAGCCGACAGCCGTGGCAAAGCGCTTCGTCGTGTACAAGCGCGTTGGCAATGGCGACTTCGACAACGGCACGGTAGTGAAGAAGAATACCTATGTCGCCAATATACCCACCGACGAGGTGGTGAGCTTTAAGGTTGCCGCCTTGAACGATGGCGGCGAGAGCTTCCCGTCGGAGATTATGTCATTGGGATTGTCGAGCAAGGCGACCGTGAAGCCCGTGCTCGTCATCAATGGCTTCGACCGTCTCAGCGCCCCGGATGACTTTGCCAGCAGCGACGACAATCTCGCCGGATTCCTTGCCGCAAACGATAATGGCGTGCCCGACAAGGAACTTATCTCTTATGTCGGCCCGATGAAGGAATTCCGTCGCGACATCCCTTGGACCCACGACGACGCGGCTGGTTTCGGTGACAGTTACGGCAGTGAGGAGCGCATAACCATTGCCGGAAACACCTTCGATTATCCAGCCCTTCACGGAAAGAGCTTGTTGAAGGCTGGTTACAGTTTCGTGTCGAAGAGCCGTGCGGCAATAGGCACGACAGGTAATGAAGACACTCTTGACGGCAAGCGACTGGCTGATACTTATTCCGCGATAGACCTCATACTTGGTAAGGAAAAGCAAACCAAGTATGGCCGTCCAGGTCTGCATCCGTTGGCCTTCAAGACATTCGACGAGCCCATGCAGCAGATGCTCACCGCCTTCTGCAAGGCAGGCGGACCGGTGTTCGTCTCAGGAGCCTATGTGGGGACCGACTTGTGGCAGAACCCGCTTGCGACTATGGATCCGCGCGCGAAGAGCCAGAAGGCAGACCGTGAGTTCGCCGAGAAGATACTCAAGTACCAGTGGCGCGAAGACCGCGCTTGCACCGATGGGCAAATATCCTACATAGTGTCGCCACTTGTTTCCGACACAACCACGTTCACATATTATAATAAGCCCAACAGCACCTCTTACGTAGTGGAGTCGCCCGATGCCATCGACCCAGCTGACCCTTGCGCATACACGGCCTTCCGTTACCCGGAGAATGGCATGTCGGCAGGCGTGGTGTTCGGAGGCAACGCCACTGACAATTGGCGCACGTGCGTGCTCGCCTTCCCGTTTGAGTCGGTGAAGAGCGAGACGGTGCGCGACAGCATGATGAAGGCCATCATGCAGTATCTCACCAAGAAACAATAATCACGATGGAACATATCTATAGAATGGCATATAAGCTCAAAGGCATGAACATGAAACGACTCGCGACGATAGTGGCGTGTTGCCTTGTCGCGGTCACCACGGCCCTTGCCTTTGAGCCTTTCCGCTTTGCCGTGGTCACCGACATCCATATTGCCGGGGGCTTGCCGCAGTCAACCGAAGACTTGAGGCAATCTGTTGCGCAGATAAACAACGATTCTACTATCGACTTCGTGCTCGTCACGGGCGACATCGCCGACGCGGGCGACGGCGCGGCGTTGCGCATAGCCAAGCGCGAGCTTGACAAGCTCGTCAAGCCTTGGTACATACTCGAAGGCAACCACGACCAGAACTGGAGCGAGAGCGGATGCATGGACTTCGTGAAGATTTTCGGCTACGAGCGTTTCCATTTCGAGCACAAGGGCATACTCTTCATCGGCTTCCCCACGGGTCCCATGATGCGCATGGCCCTCGGTCATGTGGCACCGGAAGACATAGCTTACGCGAGCGAGGTCCTGGAGAAAAACGGCAAGGCTGGCAATCCCGTGTTCATGGTCACCCACATGCCCATGCAACCTACCGATGTCGACAACTGGTATGAGGTCACCGACGCCATACGCCCTTACCCGATAGTGACCTTTGTAAACGGTCATTATCATCGCAATCTCAACTTCAACTTCGACGGCATGCCTGGCATTGCCAACATCACCAACCTCAGGCAGAAAGGCAACACGGCCGGGCAATACAATGAGTTTGACGTGCGTGCCGACTCGGTAGTGGTTTACACCCATCCCGTGGGCAAGCCACGCTATCGTTGGACGGCGATACCTTTCACTACCAAGCACGACGACAATCAAGCCCACTGGTTCCCACGTCCTTCTTACGCTGTCAACGAAACGTTCCCACAAGTGAAGGAAAACTGGGTCGTGAGCCAGCACGCCGGCATCTACTCTTCCCCGGTGGTGTGGCGAGGCAACGTCTATGCCGCCGACAACCTTGGCCGCGTGATATGTTACGACGCCCTTGGCCATGAGCAATGGCGCTATCAGACAGGCGCGCGCGTCATAGGCACCCCGGCCATAGGCAAGGGTGTGCTCGTGGCCGGTTCAGCCGACGGTTCTGTTTATGGCATCGACGCCAAGAGCGGCAAGCGCTTGTGGCAGGTGGAGACAGGCGCGCCATGCGTGAGCGCGGTCACCATAGTGGGCAACACGGCTTACGTGGGCTCCGGCGACCACTTCTTCAGGGCAATAGACGTGACCAAGGGAAAGGTGAAATGGCAGAGCCCCGACATTAAGGGATATGTGGAGACCAAGCCCCTCGTGACACATGGAAAGGTGATATTCGGCGACTGGGCCACAACGCTCTATTGCCTTGACGCGAAAACAGGCGCGCGCCTGTGGACGTGGCACCCGAAGAAGACCGACATGCATTTCTCTCCGGCAGGTGTCTGGCCAGTGGAGGCGCGTGGGCGAGTGTTCATCTGCGACCCAGACCGCGCATCGACGGCCATCGACCTGAAAACAGGCAAGCAGATTTGGCGGACATACCAAAGCAAGGTGCGCGAGAGCATAGGACTGTCGAAAGACGGCAAGCGCATTTATCTAAAGACCATGAACGACAGCATCGTTTGCTACGCCACGACAGGCGACAAGCCTCTTGAACTCTGGGCGACCAACTGCGGCTTCGGCTACGAGCACGCCAGGGTGATGCTTGTCGAGAAAGACGGCGTGGTGTTCTCCACCAACAAGGATGGCCTCATAATGGCGCTTGATGGCAAGACAGGCCGCTTGCTGTGGAAACACAAGTTCGGCAACACGCTTATCAATACCGTAGTGCCATTGAGCGCAACCAAGCTGGTGTTTACCAACGAGGCCGGAAAGGTGGGCGAGATAGAGGTGAAGCCGTGAGCCGAGACCGGGAAACCAATCAACAAGGACAAACAAGGAACATAATAAAGAAACAAAGCTAATAAACTTTAGAAAATGAAGAAACTGATAGATTGCTTCATCCCACGCGGAAATGAAGAGGAGACCAAGAGAAACCTAGAGGCTCTCAAAGCTGAAGAGCTGGTAAATAATGTCACTGTCATCGATGGCAACGTCAAGGCCTCCGCGGTCTTGAAGGACATTGCCGCGAAGGCCGAGGCACCTTACACTCTGCTCTTCCTGAAGGGCCAGTTCATACAGTTGGGCTATCTCGCCCTGGAGCGTCTCACGCAGGTGGCAGGCATTACCAAGGCGGGCATGACCTACACCGACCACTACAACATCTCCGCTGACGGAAAACGCGCCGACGCACCCACTATCGACTATCAGCTGGGCGCGCTCCGCGACGATTTCAATTTCGGTTCTGTGCTCCTTTTCCGCACGGATGCCCTGAAAGAGTCCGTGTCGAGGATGAGCGCCGACTATCAGGCCGCGGGCTTCTATGACCTTCGCCTCAAGCTCGCCGAGAAATACGAGATAAGCCATGTCAACGAATACCTGTACTCTGAGGTGGAGCTCGACACACGCAAGACAGGCGAGAAGCTCTTCGACTATGTGGACCCACGCAACCGCGCCTCACAGATAGAGATGGAGAAGGCAGTGACAGAGTATCTGAAGGAAATTGGCGGATACCTCAAGCCTGAGTTCGCTCCCGTCGACATCATGGCAGGCGAGTTCCCTGTCGAGATAAGCGTCATGATACCTGTGCGTAACCGCATACGTACCATTCGCGACGCCGTGAATAGCGCGTTGGCACAGAAGACAAGCTTCAAATACAATGTCTTCGTCATAGAGAATGGACCAGAGTGCCATTCCACTGACGGCACGACAGAGGCCGTGGCGGAGATGGCTAAGGCCGACGAGCGTATTGTCCACATCGTGACCCCACGTCGCGACCTTGGCGTTGGCGGCAGCTGGAACCTTTGCGCCCACGACCCGCGTTGCGGCCGTTTCATCGTGCAGCTCGACTCCGACGACGTGTATCTCGACGAGAACACGTTGCAGACTTATTATGATGCCTTCATGAAACAAAAGACCGCCGCGATAATCGGCTCTTACGTTCTCACTGACATCAACAAGAACATCCTTCCTCCGGGCAAGATCGACCATGCCGAGTGGACTCCGGAAAATGGCCGCAACAACGCCTTGCGCATCAATGGCTTGGGTGCCCCACGCGGCATGTTCTCGCCAGTGTTGCGCGACCTTACCATGCCAAATGTCAACTACGGTGAGGACTATGCCTTCATGCTTGCCGTGAGCCGTCACTATCTCATCGGCCGCATCTACGACCCGGTGTATTGCTGCCGTCGCTGGGACGACAACTCGGATGGCGACTTGAGCATCGAGAAAGAGAACCGTAACAACACATACAAGGATCGTATACGCACTTGGGAACTCATGGCGCGCATAGCAATGAACCACGAGAATGAACAGTAAGAACATCACTCCTTGGCTGTGGGTGCCAACTCTCTATTTCGCCGAGGGCGTGCCTTATTTCATAGTGAACAACATCTCCGTGATGATGTTCACGAAGATGGGCGTGCCCAATGGCGACATGGCATTCTTCACGACCCTGCTTTATTTCCCTTGGTTCCTTAAAGGCATCTGGAGCCCATTGGTCGACGTGGTGAAGACCAAGCGCTGGTGGATTCTCACCATGCAGGCGTTGCTCACCATCTTGCTGGTGGCCCTCACGTTCACGTTGCCGTTCCCGTCGGCCGAGATGATAGCGAGCGGACAGACGCCCATCAGCCTCTTCACGCTGACACTGGTGCTCTTCATCATTGCCGCTTTCGCCTCTGCCACGCACGACATAGCGGCCGACGGCTACTACATGCTGGCCCACAGTCCCAGCAGTCAGGCGGCCTTCATCGGCATCCGCAGCACGTTCTATCGCATAGCCTCGGTCTTCGGACAAGGCGTGCTGGTGTTTATCGCGGGCACGGTAGAGACGCAGACGGGCAACATACCTTATTCATGGAAGGTGACCCTCGGCTTGAGTGCCGCCATATTCTTCCTTATCACCCTTTACCACACGTTCTGCCTGCCGCATGCCGACGACGACCGTCCACGCGTGGACACCTCGAAAGACCCGACGGGCAACGGCACGTGGGGCGAGCTGTTGGGCTCGTTCTCCACGTTCGTCAAGAAGCCAAACGTAGGTTGGGCCATAGCGTTCATGCTTCTCTTCCGCTTGCCTGAGGGTTTCCTCATTAAGATGTGCCAGCCTTTCCTCGTGCATGGCACCGACATAGGCGGACTGGGTCTCAGCACCGACATGGTTGGCCTTGTCTATGGCACCTTTGGCGTCATCGCCCTTCTCGGCGGCGGCATCCTTGGCGGCATCGTGGCGTCGAAGATGGGACTTAAACGCTCGTTGTGGATCATGGCAGCCGCCATAACCCTACCTTGCGTCACCTTTGTGTATTTAGCCGTGGCGCAGCCGTCAAACATCGCTATCATCACCGTCGCCCTGTGCATAGAGCAGTTTGGCTATGGATTCGGCTTCACCGCCTACATGCTCTACATGATGTACTTCTCCGAGGGAGAGTTCAAGACATCCCACTACGCCATCTGCACGGCTTTCATGGCTCTCAGCATGATGCTCCCGGGCTTTGTGGCCGGATATATACAGGAGGCGATAGGCTATGTCAACTTCTTCTGGATGGTAATGCTTTGCTGTCTTGCCACTGTAGGCATCACCTTCGTGGTGAGGAAGCAGATTGACGAACATTATGGTTGCAAATAAAAACCATTTGACATGAAACGAATAGCTATCTTACTAAGTTGTCTCTGCCTGTTCTCGCTGGTCTACGCCCAGAAAGTGAAGACAGGCATAGAGATGTTGAAGGCCACCAACTTCAAGGTTCTTGAAGGCAAGCGCGTTGGCCTCGTCACCAACCCCACGGGCGTTGACAACAACCTCGTGTCCGACATCGACATACTGCACAACGCGCCCAACGTGAAGCTCGTGGCCCTCTTCGGTCCTGAGCATGGCGTCAGGGGCAGTGCCCACGCCGGCGAGAAGGTGACGGGCAACAGCGATCCGCGCACGGGGCTGCCCGTCTATTCCCTCTATGGCAAGACGCGCATACCAACGGATGAGATGCTGAAAGGCATCGACGTGCTCGTTTACGACATCCAGGACATTGGCTGCCGCTCGTTTACGTATATCTCCACGCTTTACAATGTCATGAAAGCGGCCGCCAAGCGCGGCATCGAGGTGGTTGTGCTCGACCGGCCCAACCCGTTGGGTGGCGAGAAGATAGAGGGCAACCTCGTCGAGGACGATTGCGTCAGCTTTGTCTCGCAGTTCAAGATACCCTACGTCTATGGCCTCACGCCTGGCGAGGTGGCGCTGTTGCTTAATGGCGAGAACATGATTGGCGGCAAGTGCAAGCTGCAAGTGGTAAAGATGAAGGGCTGGAAGCGCCGCATGACTTACGACCAGACCGGCTTGGAGTGGGTGCTCTCCTCTCCTCACATCCCTGAGACCTCTTCCGCGCCATTCTACAGTGTCACGGGCATCGTGGGCGAGCTCTCCACCATCTCCATCGGTGTTGGCTATACGCTCCCGTTCAAGATTATCGGGGCCGAATGGGTCAAGGCGCAAGAGTTTGCCGACGCCATGAACGCGCTGCGTCTACCCGGCTACACGTTCCGCCCGATATTCTATACGCCTTATTATGGACCTGGCAAGGGCAAGGAGCTTCAAGGTGTGCAAATCTACCTCACCGACTACAAGAAGGCTCGCCTCTGCGACGTGCAGTGGTATGCCCTGCAAGAACTTTACAGGCTTTATCCCGACCACGACCCTATGGGCGATGACACCAAGCGCGCCGACATGATAAACAAGGTGTGCGGCTCTAAGCAGATTCGCAAGCTCTTCTTGAGTCGCCACCAATGGCAGGACGCTAAGGAATATTGGGACAAGGACGTGGACGACTTCCGCAAGACAGCCAAGAAATACTACCTTTACAAATAAGCAAATGAGTACAGACAATACGACAACAAAGGCGGCAAAGAGCCAGCGTGTCCTGTCAGTCGACATCCTTCGCGGCCTCACCATCGCGGGCATGATTCTTGTCAATAACCCTGGCGGGCCGGAGGAAGACTCCTTCGCGCCGCTCAATCACGCCGACTGGTTGGGCCTGACGCCCACCGACCTCGTGTTTCCCTCGTTCATGTTCATCATGGGCATCACCACATACCTTTCGCTTCGCAAGTTCAATTTCTCTTGGTCTAAGGAGTGCGCCCGCAAGATAGCCAAGCGTGCCTTCTTGCTTTGGGGCATCGGCCTTGCCATAGCGTTGGTCCTGACCATGATTCGCGGTGCCTTGCATCCTGAAAACTGGAACGGCTTCGGCTATATGTTCGCCCATCTCCGTCTTCTTGGCGTGTTGCCCCGACTGGGCATCTGCTATGGGCTGGCCGCCGTCGTGGCCATCAGCGTGAGGCACAAGTTCATCCCGTGGCTCATCGCGTTTATCTTCGTCGCCTACTACATCCTCCTCGAGCTGTGCAACGGCTATGCTCACGACGGCAGCAACATCCTTGCCGTCGTCGACAACATCGTGCTTGGCGCCGACCACGTGTACAGGTGGGACACTCCAGACCCCGAGGGCCTGTTGTCCACGTTGCCCGCCCTTGGCCATGTGCTCATAGGCTTCTGCGTGGGCAAGGTGATAATGAACCTCAACGACTTGAACGACAAGATAGAGCGACTGTTCGTGATTGGCACCACGCTGATTCTCGCCGGCGTGCTTCTCTCTTACGCTTGCCCGATAAGCAAGAAGCTGTGGACCCCGACATTCGCCATGACCACTTGCGGCATTGCCAGCACCTTGCTCGCGCTCATGACGTGGGTCATCGACAAGAAGCACAAGCAGGGCCGCCTGACGGAGTTTTTCCATGTCTTTGGCGTGAACCCGCTGGCCCTCTACGTGTTTTCCGACATATTGCTCATTCCATTCTGCATGTTGCCAATCTTCGGAGGCAAGACGTTGCAGGACTTTTGCTTTGAGGATGTGCTCTCGTCCTTCCTGCCGTTGCCCTTGGCCTCGCTTGTCTGGGCATGCTTCTTCGTTGCGTGTTGCTGGATAGTGGGCTTGTGGCTTTACAAGAAGAAGATTTACATTAAACTATAAAACATTTTATTCATCATGATACTTTTAGCAGACAGTGGCTCCACCAAGACAGATTGGGGCTTAGTGGAAAACGGCAAGCTCGTGAAACGGCTTCGCACAAGTGGCATGAACCCCTTCCAGATGTCGGAAGAGGCCATCACCGAGGAGATAAAGACGCATCTCGTACCTGAGCTTCCTGGCACCGTGCTCGACGAGGTACACTTCTATGGCGCTGGTTGCACCAAGGAGAAGCAGCCCATCGTGGAGCGTGCCCTTCGTGCCAACCTCACCATCAACGGCGAGTGCGAGGTGGCGAGCGACATGCTCGGCGCCGCGCGCGGCATCTGTGGCCACAAGCCAGGCATCGCCTGCATCCTCGGCACGGGCAGCAACTCCTGCTCTTACGATGGCAAGAACCTCGTGAAGAACGTGTCGCCCTTAGGCTTCATCCTTGGCGACGAGGGCAGCGGAGCGGTGCTCGGCAAGCTCCTTGTGGGGGATGTGCTGAAAAACCAGATGCCGGAGGCCATCACCAAGCGTTTCTTCGAGAAATACAAGCTCACCTCTGCCGAGATAATAGACCGCGTCTATCGTCAGCCGAAGCCAAACACCTTCCTCGCCTCGTTTGTACCGTTCCTTGAGGAGAATATCGACGAGCCGAAGATATACAACCTGGTGAAAGAGAGCTTCCGCTCGTTCCTCCGACGCAACGTCATGCAATATGATGGCTGGCAGACCTTGCCGATAGGCTTCAACGGCAGCATCGCCAAGATATACAAGAAGCCTCTCTTGGAGGCCCTTGAGGAAGAAGGCATGCACCTTGGCAGGATTATCCAGGCCCCGATGGAGGCCATGGTAGAATATCACGTAGAGAAATAAGGATAGGAAATGGAAAAATTCACGAAGATTACCGAGCAGCCGTCACTGTACGACAGCCTTGAGAAAAAAAGCGTTCATGAGCTGTTGACCGACATCAACCATGAAGACCAGAAGGTGGCTCTTGTCGTAGAGAAGGCCATACCTCAGATAGAGGCATCAACTGAGATCGGAAGAGCGGTTCAGCAGGAATGCCGAGACCGATCTCGTATGCCGTCTTCTGCTTGAAAAAAAAAAATAAATGCAGGAGGAGAGAAATACATGCGAGTCGATACGGATGACTTTGCCCGACCTCGTGGGTGCGGGAAGAATCACCTTTTAGTTTTTTTTTTAATGATACGGCGACCACCGAGATCTACACTCTTTCCCTACACGACGCTCTTCCGATCTCAGTTGATCCATGATTTCTGCTGACCATTCCTGGCACGATGAGGCGGGTCATGGTTAGAAGTCCCTATCAACTGAGATCGGAAGAGCGGTTCAGCAGGAATGCCGAGACCGATCTCG
>ERZ1031933.159-NODE-159-length-17360-cov-9.141115_pt1 | contig 17360 bp, 12 predicted proteins | sample MGYA00517880_ERZ1031933 | MGnify/ENA primary metagenome ERZ1031933 (study PRJEB33719, sample SAMN04261283) | wastewater metagenome | biome: rural village; feature: human; material: feces | host: Homo sapiens | place: El Salvador | collected 2014-01-14 ... | reverse complement strand
AAATCACATAATTCCATACATAATGCGCGGCCTGATAATTCAGGCTGTGAGCTTTTGCTGTTTTTCTTTTCATTTAGCGACGGGCGACCGATTAGATTGCATGCGCAATCTTCCGGTCTGTGTACAAATCACCCAATATAAGTTGAAAATCAGACTCTTTCGAGGCTTCTCTACAGCTTAACGCCGCTACAATTTTCAATCTATGCAGGCACTTACGTCTCGGTTCACTAAAAAAGCCCTCCCGATCACTGACCGGAAGGGCGAATAAGCGCTGTACCACCTTCGTTTACATCAGAGCGACATATACACTAAAATATATGACATATACGCTCGAATGCCTCTTGTCCTGTAACGTGGACGAATCGGAAGAACTTATGTCAAATCTCGTTATATATAGATTTAACTTTCTGGGTTCTTCGGCTCAAAAGCTACCTTCCATGATTTCTGTCTTAAGCACCTTTCAGCCTGCCCAAGATGTATTTCCATCTCACGGACCGGATGCTCTCTCTGAAAGCTTTCGTCATGTACTCCTCTTTCTTATGCCTTTAAATATTTGCCTGTTTCTTTCTACAATATTAATGTGCATTGGGTGATTTGTCAATATGATTTTTGCACAACATTCTTAGTTGCGACTATATCCACACCGGTTGCTGCAGCATCACTTAGCAGCACATCACCTATATGCACCGGTGCCTCTACCGTGATCCGGTTGATACAGTCCATCACATCCATTATCTTTTCCTTTGGAATATCCTGTGCTGTCTTTACGGATACCATCGGTATTGTGCCGTTTTTCACACAGACTGTGCTTGTCACGATTCGCGTCGGATGTGTCACTTCCTTTGCTCCGTAATCGGCTCCGCGCTTGCAGGTATTTCCGGTTACTATGACATTTTCTCCGTCTATTGTCACCTTAAGTGCACAGCCCAGAGGGCAGCCTATACATGTCAAATTTCTTTCTTCCATGATACTATGCCTCCTCAATCTTTATCGTAATTGTGCGGGGATCGTCTGTTTCAATGAGCTCCTTCTTCTTAAGCACTACCTGCTCCATCTCGCCCGGCGCCATAACTGGACGCTTGCGGTGCTGCAGCTGTTTATCATCCAGATATACTGCAATATAGCAATTCTTATACACAGCTCCCACTCGAAATCTTACCGTCACAGTATCATCCATTTGTGCAGTATTTATAGTGCTTGGGACAGTGTATCTGACTCCGCCTGTAGCGGTTATCGATATTTCTTTGCCATCGCAACTCTTATCACCGCCATTTTTTACATACTCTGCGGCATGGCGGCCTGCTGCTGTCGCTTCCTCTGACACATAATCCACGAGGTCATGCACATGAAGCACATTTCCGCAGGCAAATACACCGGGCACATTTGTCTCAAGGCTTTCGTTTACGACCGGTCCGCTTGTTACCGGATTGAGCTCTACACCTGCTGTTTTTGAAATCTCATTTTCCGGAATGAGTCCGCACGAGAGTAAAAGCGTATCGCACTCGTAAAACTCCTCCGTTCCCTCAATCGGCTTATTGTGCTCGTCAACCTGTGCAAGAGTGATGCCCTCCACACGCTCCCTGCCCTTTATATCAACCACTGTGTGGCTGAGCTTAAGCGGAATTCCAAAATCATCAAGGCACTGCACGATATTACGCTTCAAGCCTCCCGAATACGGCATGAGCTCTGCAACCACCTGCACCTTTGCCCCCTCCAAGGTCATTCTCCTAGCCATGATAAGACCGATATCTCCTGAGCCGAGTATTACTACCTTTCGTCCCGGCATGTAGCCCTCTATATTCACCAGTCTCTGAGCTGTGCCCGCCGAGAAAATTCCTGCCGGTCTGTAGCCGGGTATGTTAAGAGCACCTCTTGCTCTCTCCCTGCAGCCCATCGCAAGTATTACGGTCTTTGCAGCGATATGGAAAAGTCCGTCTGTGCGGTTCATAGCTGTAACTATTTTATCGTTTGCCTCATCTTTTATCTTTACATCATGCCTGTCATCTGCCCCGTTTTCAAACTCGTCACCGGTTGAGATATCCATGACCATCGTATTGAGCCTGTACTCTATGCCAAGCTCTTTGGCTTCTCTGATAAATCTTCCGGCATATTCAGGGCCTGTGAGTTCCTCCTTAAAGGTGTGCAGGCCAAAGCCGTTGTGTATACACTGATTTAATATACCGCCAAGCTCACAGTCTCTCTCCAGTATAAGTATTTTATCTATTCCATTTTTCTTAGCGGAAGCTGCTGCCGCAAGACCTGCCGGACCTCCTCCTACTATCACAATATCGTAAAATTCCATATTGTCCCCCCTATGTTAAGCTGATATTAATTCAATATCAATCTATCGTTACCTGTCTCTTTGAAGTAAGACAGACTATCCGCGATTCTTGCTCATTCCAACAACTATCTTTGACTTTCCACCGCTTTTAGTGATGTCAAGCTGCGAAATTCCCTTCTCTCTGGCGATAATCTCCATAGTTCTCGGAGAACAGAAGCCTGCCTGACATCTGCCCATTCCGGCTCTGGTGCGTCTCTTCACACCATCAAGTGACTTTGCGCCCAGTGGTCTGTTTACCGCATCCATTATCTCGCCCTCCGTAATCATCTCACAGCGGCAGATTATATTGCCATACTCAGGCTTTTCTTTTATCAGCTTTTTATACTCATCCTCTGAAAGCTTCTTTGGATTTAAAATACCTTTTCTTGTCTCGATGAAGTCCGCATTTTTAGAGGGATTAAAAAGCCCATCAACTATTGCTGCCACTCTCTCGCCGATAGCCGGTGCACTTGATAAGCCCGGTGACTCTATACCTGCGCAGTCAATAAAATACGGTGCGTCAGAAAGCTCCTCGATGATAAACTCATGTCCGTCCTCATGGGCACGGTTTCCTGCAAACGATGTTATGACCTGACGCATAGGAAGTGACGGCACCGAACGTGTGCCGGATGTCACAACATGCTCTAAGCCTGCTCTCGTTGTATTTGTACCATCCTTGTCCTCATGGTCAACTGCTGTAGGTCCGATTAATATATTTCCGTGTACTGTCGGGGTTACGAGCACACCTTTGCCGTATTTGCCCGGGAGCTGGAAAATAGTCTTGTCAACGATACCTCCCGCAGCTCTGTCTAAAAGCTCGTACTCTCCGCGCCTTGGTGTAATATGTATTTTGTTTTCACTTACCATGTTGTGGAACACGTCAGCATATACACCGGCTGCATTCACAACGCAGCGTGCATGAATTTCGCCATTTTGAGTGATGAGAATATAGCCTGTCTGCGCCTTTTGTATTGCCTTCACCTCTGTGGTAAATAAGAACTCCACACCGTTTGCTGCCGCATTCTCAGCAAATGCGATATTCATGCCAAACGGACATACAATGCCTCCTGTCGGGCAATAAATAGCTGCCACAACTTCATCAGACAGCTTCGGCTCCATCTCATGCGCTTCGCCTGCATCAAAAATTTCAAGTCCCGGCACCCCGTTTGCAATCCCCTGATTGTAAAGCTCCTTAAGCCTTGGCATATCGTCATCGCTAAAGCACACTATCAGTGAACCGTTTCTTCGAAACTCAAAATCAAGCTTCTTCGAAAGCTCATCCATCATCTCATTTCCACGGAGATTCATCTGTGCCATAAGTGTACCTGTCTTACAATCAATTCCGGAATGGACAATAGCACTGTTTGCTTTTGAAGTGCCACAGCACACGTCCTCCTCCTTTTCCACCACACAGATGGACAGGTTATATTTCGAAAGCTCTCTGGCACAGGCGCTTCCCGATACTCCCGCTCCTATAATTACTACATCATACATGTTATTTTCTCCTACCAATTTCCATACATTGTTTAATTGCCGTATCCCTAAGCTCATTTAAAACAATGCAAGCATAAGCTATTATTCATCCTTCGCCCAGTTAAATGCGCAGGCGACAGCCTTTTTCCACATTTTAAGCTTCTTTTCTCTCAAATCAGCCGCTATCTCCGGCTCAAACACACGGTCAATAGACCAGTTTTTCTTTATATCATCCATACTTTCCCAGTAGCCCACTGCAAGCCCTGCGAGGTACGCTGCGCCCATGGCTGTTGTCTCCACGCACACAGGCCTGTTGACCGGTGCATCGCTGATATCAGCCTGCATCTGCATGAGCAGATTATTGGCACTGGCACCGCCGTCCACCTTAAGTGATGTGAGATTGATGCCCGAATCAGCCTTCATTGCTTCAAGCACATCATTTACCTGAAATGCCATTGATTCCAGAGTTGCCCTTATGACATGGTACTTGTTTACACCTCTCGTAAGCCCCACAATGGTTCCTCTGGCATACTGGTCCCAGTACGGTGCTCCAAGCCCTGTAAATGCCGGCACCACGTAGCAGCCGTTTGTGTCTTTTACCTTTCTCGCCATGTATTCTGAATCTGTTGAAGAATCGATAAATTTCATCTCATCGCGTAGCCACTGGATAGAGGCTCCTGCCACAAATATTGATCCCTCCAGCGCATATACCACCTTGCCGTCTATGCCCCAGGCTATAGTGGTAACAAGTCCTTTCTTTGACGAAACAGGCATCTCACCTGTGTTCATGAGAAGGAAGCAACCGGTACCGTATGTATTTTTGGCTTCTCCTGCCCTAAAGCAGGTCTGGCCAAAAAGCGCAGCCTGCTGGTCTCCTGCCGCTCCTGCGATAGGAATCGGACCCCCGAAAAACACAGGATTCACCTCACCATATACACAGCTTGACGGCATTGGCTTTGGAAGCATGCTCTTTGGTATATCAAGCTCCTTAAGTATCTCATCATCCCACTTTAAGGTATTGATATTAAACATCATGGTTCTTGAAGCATTGGAATAATCCGTGACATGCACCTGTCCCTGAGTGAGCTTCCATATAAGCCATGTCTCGACTGTTCCAAACAAAAGCTCACCTCTTTCGGCTCTCTCCCTTGCTCCCGGCACATTGTCAAGGAGCCACTTGAGCTTAGTTGCCGAAAAATAAGCATCTATCACAAGACCTGTCTTTTTTCTGAAGGTCCCGGTAAGCCCCTTTTCCTTCAGTGAATCCGCATACTCTGCCGTGCGCCTGCACTGCCATACTATCGCGTGATAAACCGGCTCACCTGTATTTTTGTCCCATACAATTGTGGTCTCTCTCTGGTTAGTAATGCCTATCGCACATATGTCGGCTGCCGTAGCCTGAATATTAGCCATAGCCTCCTTTGCCACCTCAAGCTGTGTGGCCCAGATTTCCTCTGCATCATGCTCCACCCAGCCCGGCTTTGGAAAAAACTGCGTAAATTCCTTCTGTGCCACACTGCACATCTCGCCCTTCTCATTGAAAAGTATACATCTGTTGCTGGTCGTGCCTGCATCTAATGCCATAATATACTTTGCCATGTAAAAATCCTCCAACTCTCTATATTTCCAGCTTTTTTCCTTCTATCTTGCTACAGTTCTTCCTCTACCATGCTCTTCTCTCTGTTGAACGCATCATAGATACATGGAATTACTATAAGCGTAAGGATGGTTCCGTATACGAGACCTCCTATTATTGCAATTGCCATCGGCTTTATCATATCTGAGCCATCTCCGATACCTATCGCCGATGTAAACATTGCAAGTATGGTGGTCATCGCTGTCATCAGTATTGGACGAAGCCTTGTACGGCCTGCGTCTATGATTGCCTCATGCTTGCTCATGCCCTCTCTCCTGGCCTGATTGATGTAATCAATGAGCACGATTCCATTATTTACAATGAGGCCTGCCAGCATGATAAAGCCAAGCATTGATATGATTCCGAGCTCATTTCCCGTGATGAAAAGAGCTATAAAGCCTCCTGTAAACGCAAGAGGTATACAGAACATGATAATAAACGGTGAAAGCAATGACTGGAACTGCGCCACCATGATAAGATAGATAAATATCACTGCAAGCACAAGCATAAGTACAAGCTGACTCATTGACTCATTTATTGTCTCATCCTCGCCCTCCATGTCTATTGAATAGCCATCAGGAATGCTAAGTTTATTAATTTTCGATTTAATTTTATTGCTTAGTAATGTTACATTATGGTTTTCATCAACCGCACCTGATACTGTAATATATCTTGTCTGAGCATCTCGATGAATGGTACTTAGTGTCTGTTCCTGCGAAATAGTGCAGATATCACTGAGCGGAATCTCCTTTTCACTGCCATCATTATCCTTATAGGTAAATGTAAGGTTTTTGATGTCGTCCACAGTCACATCAGACTGCTCTGCGGATTGTAAGTATACCTCATAGTCCTTTATGTCAGTCGTAATGGTTGTTGCGCTCTTTTGAGATGATATCTCACCGGATACGAGCTGGTATACCTGAGCCACCGTATAGCCATACTTTGCTGCTTTTTCCTTATCCACAGTTATCTTAAGCTCATTGATTGTATCTCCAAGACCGTCATCTATATCTGTCACGCCCTTTGTGTCCTTAAGGATATCTGCCACATCACCTGCAAGCTTCTGCAGCTTGTCTATATCATTACCCTTAATCCTGACAGAGAGACCACTTCCGAAAAACTCTGATGAGTCCATAGCCTGCGAAGATGCTGTTACCTTGCAGTCCAGATTCTTTGTGCGTTTTTCAATTTCATCTATTACCTTATCCGATGAAACATCCGACTTCTCATCAAGCAATATATACATGCTCACGCTGTCGCTTCCTGAGCTCATCAGGTTCATGGTCGAGCTGCCGCCTGCTGTAGCTCCTATTGTGTCTATTCCCTTTATATCAGAGATTTTGTCCATGACCTTATCAGACAGCTCTGTAAGCTGCTTGAAGTCAAGCTTTTCGTCATCCTTTGCCTCTATGGTAAGTGAAATCTGATTTGACTCCATGTCCATATCCATAAATGTCATTCCCCTTGACATGCAAAGTGCGCCACTGCCGACTAAAAGCAATACTGCCGCAATAAATACCACCGGCTTAAATCTAAGACATGTGCCGAGCACATTTCCATACCAATCCTTAAAACGGTCAAACCATGGATGCTTTATATCCTTCGTCTTTTTGAGCATGCCTGAAGCAATTGCCGGTACAAATGTGAGTGCAACTACAAGAGATGCCATAAGTGTAAAAGCTACAGTAAGAGCCAAATCTACAAAGAGCTGTCTCGTGATTCCATCAGTAAAAATGATTGGCGCGTACACACTTACCGTGGTAAGTGTAGAGGCAAAAATGGCTCCTGCCACCTGATTTGCACCCTCAACAGCCGCCTTCTTTACCGAATATCCCTCTCCCCTTAATCTGTAGATATTCTCGATTACTACGATTGAATTATCCACCAGCATTCCTATTCCAAGCACAAGTCCCGACATTGAAATGATATTTAAGGTGATGTCCGTAAAATACATAAGCACCACTGCCACAACAACCGATAGCGGTATAGATGCTGCAATAACAAGTGTTGGCTTTATATCCTTTAAGAACAAAAGCAATACGAAAATGGCAAGTATTGCTCCCACTATCATATTCTGCATCACACTTTTTACAACCATGTCAATGTATACACCCTGATTCATAAGTACTGTGGTGTGTAATCCGTCATTTTCCTTTTCCAGCGAATCAAGCTTGTCTAAAAGACGGTCTGTGACGTCTCCTGTAGAGTAGCCGGTCTGCTTCTCCATGGAGAGCATTATTCCGGGATTACCGTTGACTATCGCATATGTCTCATCCGAGTTGTCAGTCATCTCAACATCTGCCACATCACCGACATGAATAGGAGCTATTCCATCAAGCTTCATATCCATAAGCACTAGATTTGTTAAATCATCAATTGATTTTATCTCATCTCCGACCTGTACTATGTACTGCGTGCCATTTGAATCATTTACATAGCCTGCAGGCATATCAAAGTTCTGTGCGACGAGCAGCTGCGAGAGTGAGTCAATTGTTAAAACTGCATTTAAGTTTGACTTGTCAAGTGCATCATCCTTACTCTTTTCAAGCTCCTTTTTTGAGCTGTCAAGAGATGCCGCTGCTGTTGCAAGCTGTGCTGACTGCTGTCCTATGCTTATCGAGCTTATAGCTGCCTGACTGTTTAGATTATCATAGGCATCTAAAAGTGCTGTCTCTCCTTGTGCTATCTGGTCAAGCCCGCTTTGGCACTGCTCTATACCTGTATTCACCTGAATGAGAGTCTGTGCTATCGCTGATGCTGCCGCAGGCAGATCATCTGCTGTGTTTACGGTGATTCCAAGCGCCGAGAGACCTGAAAACTGTGTTGCAATCTGCTTATTAACCTGCTCAAGCTGCGCTTTGAGTGCTGTGCCCGCTTCACCCGGTATATTTGCGCCCTCTTTGAGTGACGGAATTGTCTTTGTATATGTATCACTATTCATGAAGTCTGAAAGAGCTGACTGAATTGTTTCAAGCTGGCTCTTCTGCTCATTTAAGCTTGCAAGAGTACTCTCTAGCTGAGTCTTCTGCTCTGCAAGCTTTGCCTTTTGCTCCTTTAGCGTATCCACTCCCGCGCTCATCTGATCCGATGCCGATGTGATTGCGTTTTGTCCGCTCTCTATCTTTGCGCTTGCATCATCCATCTGACTTTTTGCATCGTCAAATTTCTTTGAAACGGCATTATTTATTTTCTCATTGAGCTCATCTATCTTGGCCTGATTCATCGTGACCTGTATCTGCTCGGTGAGCTCACCTGTTGCAGTCACTGATGCGACTCCTTCTGTACTCTCAATTGCAGGCTTTAGTGTGTTTTCCACAAAGTCTGTGATTTCCGACTTGCTTTTCCCATCCATATCCACAGCAGTCATCATGATTGGAAGCATATCCGGATTTATCTTCATAATGGTCGGAGTACCCACTCCATCCTTCCAGCCAGCCTTGACCTGATCTATTTTCTGCTGCATCTCTATCACTACAGAATCCATGTTGGCATTCTGCTCATACTCGCATGTCACCAGAGAATAGCTGTTATATGACATTGAACTTACGTTTTTGATATTGGACGTAGTTGCCATAGCTGCTTCAAGCGGCGCGGTGACATCGCTCTCCACCTCCTGTGGACTTGCTCCCATATCTGTTGTCACGATAAGTGCATACTGAAAGCTCATATCCGGCAGCAGATCTGTCGTCATCCTGCCAAGTGATACAACACCGAGTACTATTACCAGCAGTACTCCTACAAGTACAGTAAAAGGCTTTTTTACACTATATCTTGATATCATCTGACCCCTCCTTTTTCTTTTCTTTGATAATGTCCTGCCTTGTTTTAATAAACAATGTGATTACTGCGATTTTCACAATAAATTTAATTCGCTGTTATACTTTTATTATACAATGTGGCGGATTGCAACTCAATTGGTTTATACTTTTTTAAGAGATTTTGACAATAAAAAGACACCCAATTATACGATTAATATAATCCGATGTCCTTAAATGTCTTTAAATATCTTTTAATATCTTTTATTTATTTCAGCTTCAAATGCCCTCTTCCTCAATCTCATCCTCATCATCATTGATACCTGCAACAGCACTTGTAACGGCTCCGATTACAGCGACAAGCGCAAAGATGATAACTAAAAAAATAACTATAAAGAATGCTACTAAAAAACCTGTATCTGTCATATAATTTACCCCCATAGCTGTCTCACAGCTTCTTTAAAATATAGTTTTAGTTTAACACACTTGTCTGTAAATAACAATATCGTATGGGGCTAAATTATTCACTAAATATTGACTAAAATATTGATTTATGAAATTGCTCAGTCCTTGATCTGCATACCGTTTGCATCCATATGATAGCCTTCTGTCATGATCAGCTTTGATACCGGAACTATCTCATAGCCCATGTCCTGCAGCTTTGTGAGCATCTCATCGAGTGCCTGCGAGGTGTATTTGGCACCTAGATGGCAGAGTATTATCGAGCCACAATCCAGGCTTTTGTGATTGCACACTGTATCTATGATGTTTTGCACACCATAGTTTTTCCAGTCGAGTGAATCCACATCCCACTGGATTGGATAATAGTCACAGCCATACACTGTGTCAATCAGTTCATTGTTGTACGAGCCGTATGGCGGTCTGAATACCTTCATATCCTTTCCGGTCAGCTCCTTGACCTTTTTGTGCACATCCATTATCTCCGTCTTCATCTCGCCTGCCGTGATTGTTGCCATATCATAGTGGTGCTCACTGTGATTTCCGGGCTCATGCCCTTTTTCAACCAGCGTCTTTACATATTCAGGGTTATCACTCACAAACCCTCCTGTCATAAAAAATGTAGCCTTTACGTTGTGCTTGTCAAGTGTCTCCATCATACTGTCAAAATCCTCTGCTCCCCAGGCACAGTCAAATGAAAGGGCTATCTTTTTTTCTGTTGTCTGAACCGAATATACAGGCAGCTTTCTGTCTCCGAACTGACTCACAGCACTGCTAAGTGTCTCCATCACCTCTATATTTTTCAGCTGTGATATGTCATACTCTCTGCCATATAAAGCGCCTGTAATAAGAAGCGCCGACAGCAGCACTCCAAAAAGGAATCTGTGTCGACGTTTCTTTCGTTTTGTCCCATTATGTAGTTTTGTATTTTGCATGTATGCTCTGTATTCACTCATGCTATATACTATTCTTTATTATCACAAATTATGAATAATGAAATAACTCTATTTCAGTTCTTCTGCCCTTCCGATAAACTCAAGCACTACCTCAATCGACTGATGCGCAGCCTTTTCCGCAAAGGTCTGGTAGTCTGTCTCGCCGCCGTCGCCGTCTGATATTGAGCGAAGAATGGCAAATGGCACATTGTTCACATAGCACACATGACCTATGCTGCCTCCCTCCATCTCTGCTGCGATTGCATCAAAGGTATTCGAAATATAATCCTTCTGCTCCTTTGTGGCAATAAACTGATCTCCTGTTGCGATATTGCCCTTTTTGTAGTGGATATTCCTGTCAGCTAAGCATGAGCACATGAGCTCCACCATTTTTGTATCTGCCGGAAGCAGAATCATATTGATGCCTGAAAGAAGTCCCTTCGGGTCTCCGATTGGCGATGTATCCATATCGTGCTGCAGCACATTTGTGGCTACTGCCACGTCAAGCACATTTAAGTCCTTTGTCAAAGTTCCTGCCACTCCGATATTGACAATCATATCTACATCATATTTCAAAATCATGGCCTCTGCACATATTGCCGCAAAAACCTTTCCTATTCCGCATTTTGCCGCAACAACATACTGATCACCGATTTTACCCTCAACAAACTCCACTCCGCTGTAAACTTCTGTCTGTGTGTCTGTCATCTGAGCCTTTAAATCATCGACCTCCATCTGCATTGCACCAATTACACCTATTGTCATTTTATTTCTCCATTCCTGCTATCTTACTATTATATTATCTTTCTATATAACTATCCAGAACCACTGAGAACCCAAGACTGATGCGTCATACGCACATGTAAGCATCAGATTTTCCTGTACTCAATACAACTTCTGTCAAAGCTTAATACCTGTTTACTGTGGATAAGTAAACTCCATATTTGTCTGGCTCTCAAGCACCTCAAGATATGCACGGCACTCCTTCTTTGCCTCGTCAAGTGACAGATTCTCGTAATGTCCACACTCTATGGCAGATGCGCCAAACACTGGTCCCTCATACTCGAGTATCTGTTTTAAAACCTCTTTTGTGATTTCAAAAACCTTCCCCGGCTCAACATCCCTCACTACGAGGTAGAAGCCGGTCTGACAGCCCATCGGTCCAAAATATACCACATCATCTGCAATCTCAGAGTTTCTCACACATGTTGCAAACATATGCTCCACTGAGTGCATAGCCGAATTGGACATATAATCGCCTGCATTTGGTTTTCTTGTACGAAGGTCGTATGTGATGATTTCTCCGTCTTTTCTTGAAATATAAAATCCAGGTTTAAGAATATTGTGATTGATTGTAAAGCTTTTAATTCTTTCCATGAAAATGTTTTCCTCCTTACTCAGTCGCTGCCTCAAACTGCTTCAGATAATCCTCAAATACACCTAGTGCGTCATCCACAGGCTTTGGTGTGCTCATATCAACACCGGCACTCTTTAGCAGCTCGATTGGATTCTTCGAGCATCCACCGCACAGGAAATTTCCTATATACTTATCCACAGCAGGCTTTCCCTCCTCAAGTATCTTTTTTGAAAAAGCAACTGCTGCCGAATAGCCTGTCGAGTACTGATATACATAGTACGGTGTGTAAAAATGCGGTATGCGCATCCACTCATATGATATCTCATCATCCACGCGCATATCCGGTCCGTAGTACTGCACATTCAGCTCATGCCACAGCTCATTTAGCACATCCTTGGTAACCGGCTCGCCCTTTTGCATTTTCCTGTGAGCTATATGCTCAAACTCTGCAAACTGCGCCTGTCTGAAAAGTGTCGTCCTGAAGCCGTCCAGAAAATGTGTCATGAGGTATTTTCTCTCATTCTCATCCTCGCAATGCTCAAGCATATAGTGCATGAGAAGCGACTCATTGCAGGTGGATGCAACCTCTGCCACAAAAATCAGATATCCCGCGTAAGTGATGCTCTGATGCTCATTTGAATAGTATGTATGCATAGCATGTCCCATCTCATGAGCCAGTGTAAATACACTGTCCAGATTGTCGGCATAGTTCAAAAGCACATACGGATGAGTGCCGTAAGCGCCCCAGGAATACGCACCGCTTCTCTTGTTCTCATTCTCATATACATCTATCCAGCCGCTCTCCATGCCGGCCTTAAGTACGCTTACATACTCATCTCCCATAGGCTCAAGTGCCTTTGCCACAAGCTTTTTCGCCTCATCATAGGTGTAGGTGGTCTGTACATTGTCCACAATCGGTGCAAACAAATCATACATATGCAGATGCTCCACACCTAAAAGCTTCTTTCTAAGCGCCATATACCTGTGTAGAGCCGGCAGATGTGCGTGAACCGTCTCAATCAGATTGTCATAGACACTCTCAGGAATATCGCCATCAGATAAATACATGGCTCTTGCGCTGTCATATTTTCTTACCCTTGCATAAAAAGTGTCATTTTTCAGCTTGCTGATGTACATCATCGAAACAGTATTGCTCCACTTCTTGTACGAATCATACACTCCGCGGAACACCTGCTTGCGCAGGCTTCTATCCTTGTTGCTTAAAAAATCTATGAAATTGCCATGCGTGATACGGATTTTATTTCCCTCGACATCAGTGATATACGGGAATTTGATATCCGCATTATTGAACATGCTGAATATATTCTCCGGTGCTGCAGCCATCTCACCGCACTGCGCCAGGATATTCTCCTCTGCAGCCGATAAGGTGTGCGCTTTCTGACGCATTATCTCATCAATCGCACGCTTATAGTGCACAAGCTCATCGCTCTCACCATAAAAGCTCTCAAGCCTTTTATCATCTATCTGCAAAATCTCCGGACTGGCAAATGCCAGCGCACCTGATGCCTGAACAGTCAGCGTCTCTGCCTTTGACACATATGCCTGATATTTCGACACAGCAGTGTCCTGATGCGAGCGCTCATTCGCATAGACCACTATACGCTCCAAATAATAAGACAGCTCATCCTGCTTCTTAAAAAAATCAAGCAGACTCGCTGCACTGTCGGACAGATGTCCCTTAAATCCGGATAGCTTTTCTGCAAGCTGTGACGCTTTTTCACACTCAGCCTCCCACAGCTCATCTGTCTCATACATATCCTCAAGCTTCCATTTGTACTCGTCTGAGATTTCATCTCTCTTTTGAAGCCTTTTCTCACTCATTTTGTGTTACCTTCTATCTTACTTTTCTTGTTCTCGGGGGTTCTGAATAGTTACCTTGTTTTCAACTCTTCAGAACCACCCCACGCACATTCGCAAAACCGCACGATGTTTTTATAAAACTACCCACACATCTGCTCTGCAAAATGCATATAGACGTGTGGGATATGTGTGAATTATAACAATTAAGCTCTACTTTGTAATTAAAGTGCCCATACCACCTGAAACTGTCTTGCCCTCTTTGTTGAGCTTTGTGATAAGCACTGAACGGATGGCAGAGTCACCGATAAAGTCGATAGCTGCCTCAATCTTCGGAGCCATGGTACCCTCATCAAACTCGCCTGCTGCAAGATACTTCTTTGCCTCCTCGACAGTCATGGTATCAAGTGGCTTCTCATCCTCCTTGCCATAGTTCAGGCAGACCTTGTCAACGCTTGTAAGTATAACAAGTCTGTCAGCATCAAGAGTATCTGCAAGCTTTCCTGCTGCAAGATCCTTCTCGATAACAGCACTGGCGCCCTGAAGCTTGTTATCCTGTGCTAAAACAGGAATTCCACCGCCACCGCATGCGATAACAACCTGATCCGCATCAACAAGAGCCTTAATAGCATCCTTTTCCACTATATCAACAGGCTTTGGAGCTGCCACAACTCTTCTGTAGCCTCCCTCAACCTGTGTCACATGGTTGCCCTTCTTCTCCTCTTCCTCAGCCTCAGCCTCTGTCATAACACGGCCAATGATCTTTGTCGGATGATAAAAAGCCTCATCATACGGGTCAACAACCACCTGTGTAAGTATTGTAGAAACGGTCTTGTAAATTCCTCTGCCAAGAAGCTCTGTACGGATAGCATTCTGTAAATCATATCCTATATAGCCCTGGCTCATTGCAGAGCAGACAGCTGTAGGTGTAGCTGTATACTCAGGATAAATCCTGCAAAACTCAGACATAGCGGTGTGAATCATGCCCACCTGCGGTCCGTTGCTGTGTGTGATAACAACCTCATAATCGTCCCTGATAAAATCTGCAACTGCCTTTGCTGTATGCTTTGTAGCCTCGTGCTGCTCCGGAAGAGTTGTTCCAAGAGCATCATGTCCGAGTGCAATAACTATTTTTTTCTTCTTCATGCCGACCTCCTATGCTGCATCCGCTCAATATGTATTATATCTCATAATCATAAACCGATGTGTATACTATGATAAATCTACATATAAACCATCAATTTTGAAGAATTCCTATGCGGTGCAAAAGTAAAATTATTTATATACATTATCTAATATTTTAGGGAATTTGTCTAGTACTTTGAACTGATTTGAACAACATTTCCGCCACAGCGTAAGGGACGTAAGCGAAAAAAGAATGCTCCTACTACCACGTAGCGAAGCATTCTTTCACATATATATTGCACTATTTTATTTATTTCTGTTTATTTTTTAATTCACCCATATATTTCTTCGCATCCTTCATAAAGCTGATTGTTATCAAAACAATAACTATGCCTATCGGAAATGCAGCAACTATACTTACAGACTGCAAGTTACTCATAGAGCTCTCAGCAAATAACAGGGCAATTGGTAAAAGTATAAGCAGTATGCACCACATCAGCTGAATGAGTTTGTGCGGCTGCTCATCCTCACCTAATTTCCTGTAGCTGTAACATGATACAGTTAAGGCAATAGAATCAAATGATGTAGCATAAAAAGCTATCATTGTCACTAAAACTATTATCATTATCAAAGGTGCACACGGCAATGTCTTAAGAATAGTAACTATCAGCTCATATAAATCACCACTCTTGTTGTACTGCGCAATAAAATCTGCTGCTCCTGACATCTGTTTTCCCATTGAATAGTTACCTAAGATGATAAAGCTGATGAGCGTAGAGCCAACACCAAATCCATATCCTCCAAGAATTGTCTGTCTGATAGTTCTTCCTCTTGATATATTTCCAATAAAGAAAGGAGCTGCTACACACCATACCATCCAGTAAGCCCAGTAATATATAGTCCAGTCCTGTGGGAAGTTGGTTTTACGTAATGGATCGGTATACGTAGATAATCCTATAAAATTCTGCACCATAGTGCCAAGAGATGACAATCCGGTCTCAAGAATATATCTTGTTTCACCGCCAAACAGCAGTACAATAGCAAGCAATCCAAAGAAGAAATAGATACAGACTTTTGCTAAAATGCTGATTCCCTTAAATCCATGTAATAATGAGTATGTATAAACTATACATGTAATTATAAGGATAATGATATTGATTGCGGTTCTGCTAAGCGATATATGGAACACATCTCCGATAATTGTTGCCATAAGAGGTGTTGCAACACTAAATGTGGTTGCTGTTCCTGCTAAAAGCGCAAATACAGCTAACAGGTCTATAATACGTCCTGCAAAACCATCTGTGTGTTTTCCAAGAACAGGTCTGCATGCTTCCGAATATTTCTGACGGTTTCTTTTCCTTACATGAAGCATAAAACCAAATGCTACAGCTAAAACAAGATAAAATGCCCATGGAATAAAGCTCCAGTGAAACAGAGGAAATACACCGGCCCATTCCTGTATGCTTCCAAGCTCCTTAATGTGGGGATTGGTTGCATACATAATCCACTCAGAAAATGAGTAGAACAGAATATCTGCTGCCAGACCACATGTGAACATCATACATCCCCATGAAAAGAATGAGTACTTTGGTTTTTCATCCGGCTCTCCAAGAACAATATCTCCATACTTCGAACCAGCTATAAATATAGATATCAAAAATATACCTAAACCTATAATCAGGTAATAAATACCAAACGTATCTCCAAAGAAAAATCTCACCTGACTAAGTATGGCATTTGACTGCTCAGGTAATGCGAAAAATAATATACACAATGCTACAATTATACCTAATGGCACAAGTGTGATAATCCAATCAATTTTTTTCTCTTTCATAATACTAATCCTCCATATATTTCTTATAGCTGCTATCTATCTCAGCAAGCTCCTGCAAATTGTCGATTTCAATAATATCACCTTTTTGCATCTCATATATACCAAGCTGATATTCATCCGGATAGCAGAACATTGCAACGTCATCCCAGTATATCTGAGTATTTTTTTTGTTCTCAAATTCCATTTCAAGATGTTTTTTCAGTTTGCGTCCATCTGCCGCAGTCCATCTGGAGATGCTATAAAGCTGCCATCCATGACTTCCACCATTCCTGCTGCAGGATGTTACAATTCCATCTTCTACTGTCTGAAGCCACTCATCTGTTTTATCATCAGTCCATACACTGTTATAACCCGAACGTTCGAATTCTTTTGATAGAATTTCAGGATTATATATAATCTGGTCGCCATCAAGAATAATTGCATCCTCAATATGATCTCTTGCAACATATAGTGATGAAATATTATTACAGCTTTCATAATAAGGATTTTCAATTATAGTAACTCCCGGATATTCATTTTCTAATTCATAAAACTGTTCCTTTAAATATCCGGCAACAATATAAATCTCCGTTATTCCATTATCATGTAAGCCTTCAATAATCGTATCTATCATACGCTTTCCATTCACCCTTACCAATGGCTTCGGAG
>ERZ1031933.152-NODE-152-length-17700-cov-9.055143_pt1 | contig 17700 bp, 13 predicted proteins | sample MGYA00517880_ERZ1031933 | MGnify/ENA primary metagenome ERZ1031933 (study PRJEB33719, sample SAMN04261283) | wastewater metagenome | biome: rural village; feature: human; material: feces | host: Homo sapiens | place: El Salvador | collected 2014-01-14 ... | reverse complement strand
CACGCGATACCCAGGGTGTCGCTTCGCTTGCCCTGGGCTATGTGCTACATTGGGCCTTCAGCCCGCCCTTGTTAAATCCGAAACTTAAGTCATTCATTAAAAAAACGCACTAATGGGGGCGACGCGTCCCGCGTCGGAATTTTTTTCAGCAGCATCGGGACGCGTCGCCCCATTGCATTGGTGCTTGCGTTCCCTGTCCTTTCGGTTTCCGAAGTTCCTATCATTTTATCATAAACAAAGCTATTCAATTTCAATGTCTTATATCACACATACCTTTCGTCTGGCCCTGGCAGTGGCTTTTGCGGCTTTGGCCTGTGTGGCGAGTCGTGCGCAAACTGCTGCCCAGTCTGACAGCATAGTTGACCAGTTGCGCCAAATTAACTTGCCGCTCATGAATATTACTACCGTTGAGGGCAAACTGCCCAAGAGTACTTATGTGTCGCCCCCCGACGGCTGCGTGGGAAAGAGCATTGTGCGGAAGAGCACTGTGACGGGGCGACTGGTGATGACGCTCGGCGATTCGTTGCTCTACGACAGCGGCACTTTCCAGCCTGACTCGACTGGCATCACGTTGCACATGCGCGGCAACACAAGTTCCTACAATCTGACTCCGTCGTACAAACTGAAATTGCAGCAACGCGCCGACCTCCTGCAGCGTGGCGAGCGCATTTACCGCAACAAGCATTGGGCCTTGCTCAACCAAGTGACTACACGCGACTTCAAGACCATGGTGGGGCAGCAGGTGGCCATGCTCTGCGGCACAAGATGGGAGCCGGCCAACAGGTTTGTCAATCTGGTGATTGATGGCAGTTATCGTGGTGTGTACTTGCTCATCGAAACGGTGAAGGAGAGCGAGGGACGCTGCAATGTGCCGCTCGAGGGCTATGTGACGGAGTGCGACTCTTACTGGTGGACCAAGAACGACAGTAATTTCCATTCGAACAACTTGCCCTACACCATGGGCTATACTTTCAAATATCCTGATGCCGACGAGATAGATGCGGTGTCGTTTGCTTACATACGCAACACGATCAACAACTTTGAGGACGCGCTGTATGGCGGACAGCCCATCGACGACTTGTTTGACACGCGCTCGCTCATGGGCTGGTTTCTGGCACACGACATTCTTGGCACGTGGGACGGCTGTGGCTCGAACATGTTCCTGATAAAGGACGACCGCAGGGACTCGCGCTTGCGCATGGGACCGTTGTGGGACTTTGACAGCACCTTTAAGCGGTCGGGCGAGTGGGCCTCGGTGCACCGCATTCAGCAATTTTATGGTGCGGCGTGTTTCAGCCGGCCCGAACTGGTGCAGGAGTATGTGGACTTGTGGCGCGAGGTGCGCCCCTTGCTGCAAGAGCGTGTAAAGGTGGTGGTCGACTCGCTGTGTACTAACTACGGCGAGGCTGTTGACTCAAGTCGCGTGCTGGCCGCCCGTTGGGGGGCATTGCCCACTATTGCCGACAATGCGAAGGCGGTGGAGGATTGGTTTGCCGAGCGCATTCCTTGGCTCGACGAACATATTGAGAATTTGCTGGTGGTGCAGTCTGACAGTAGCATGACGGCGGCTCCTATGGGGGCTGTGCAGCGCATGAAGGTGTATGCTGCCGATGGCCGGCTCTGTTTTGAGGGTACGCCAGACGCTTGTGCCAAATGGGTGCGTGCTACCCAAACGTCTGTGCCCGGGGCTTACATCTTGCGCTCGATAGGGCGTAACGGTGAGGTGCTGCGCACTGAGGAGGTGATGAAACGTTGACGCTATTGTAACATAAGTAGGTGTTCAAAATTATTTTTACATTGAAAGTGCATTATCGGGGTGCAGATGTTTCCTTCGGGTGAGGGAGCATAGCGGGCTATGTGACCGAGGCCGAAGGGAACAGATGTACCTCGAGAATGTGCTTTCAATGTGAAAATGACACCTACTGATTGTATAAAATAATTTTGAACACCTACTTAATATATGATGTGGCATTTCAAACAACTTATGCGCTTGATGGCTGTGGGGGTTGCTACCCTGGCCGTTGTGACCGGACGCGCGCAAACGGCTGCCGACACGGTGGCCATGTTGCCTGCGTTTAACATTCCGGTGCTGACGGTCACTACTACGGACGGTTCCCTGCCTACGTGTGACTTTGTGACGGCACCAGAGGGGTGTACGGGTATGGGTATTACTAACCGCACCACTGTGACGGGGCGCATGGTGATGACGCTTGCCGACTCGCTGCTTTACGACAGTGGCTCTTATAGGGTTGATGCTTCGGGCATAACGTTGCGTATGCGTGGCAATACCAGTGCTTACTACGAAAATCCGCCTTATAAGGTGAAGTTGCAGGCTAAGAGCGATTTGCTGCAGCGGGGCAGTAGTGTGTTTAGCAACAAGCATTGGGCCTTGCTCAACCAACTGACTACGAGGGACTTTAAGAGCATCATCGGGCCAGAGGTGGGCAGGTTGTGTGGCTTGGGCTGGGAGCCGGCGAACCGCTATGTGAACCTTGTGCTCAACGGGCGCTACCGCGGCTTGTATTTGCTCAGCGAGACGGTGAAGGAGGGGCCGTCGCGCTGCAACATATCTGCCAGCGGCTACATTATGGAGTGTGACCCTTACTGGTGGAACACTACCGACAGCACACTGCACACTGACCACTTGCCGTATACGATGGCTTACACTTTCAAGTATCCCGATGGGGCGGAGGTTGATGCTGACTCGTATGCTTACATTAAGAATACGCTCAACAACTTTGAGGACGCTTTGTATGGCGGGCAGCCTGTAGACGACTTGTTTGACACGCGCTCGCTCATGGCTTGGTTTCTGGCACACGACATATTGGGCACTTGGGACGGCTGCGGCTCTAACATTTTTGTAATAAAGAACGACCGCTACACTGCGCCTTTGCGCATGGGGCCTCTGTGGGATTTTGATACGGACTACCGCAAGCCGGGGCAGTGGGCTTCGGTGCATGAAATCAGGCAGTTTTATGGTCCGGCTTGTTTCGCCCGTCCCGAATTGGTGAAACTGTATGCTGACGTGTGGCAGGAGGTGCGCCCCAAACTGTTGGCGCGTGTGACGGAAATGGCTGACTCACTTGCCCGCAATTATGGGCGGGCTATTGACGCCAGCCGTTTGCTTGCCGACCCCGAAGGTGGTTTCCCCACGGTGGCTGCCAATGTGCGGGAGGTGAGGGAATGGTTTGAGACGCGCATACCTTGGCTTGATGCACAAATTGATGCGTTGGTGATGTCGGGCATTGATGGGGCAACGTCCTCGACTGTTGTGCAGCGTGTGATGGTTTATGCGGTTGATGGCCGCTTGTGTTTTGCAGGTTCCCCCGATGGGTATGCCCAATGGCAGCGTTCGGCCTCTGCCCTGCGTGGTGCCTACGTTGTGCGTTACATGGGGGAGGGTGGTGCGCTGTTGCGCACAGAACGTATGATGGTGCGCTGAATCTGATAGGAAACGCAAGCACTAATGGGGGCGACGCGTCCCGCGTCGGAATTTTTCAGCAGCCTCAGGACGCGTCGGTTTTTCAACTGTCTCGTCCCGCTTTGGGTATAAAGCAAAGGCTCACAGACAGGCGTGTATTAGCGCTGTTTGTGAGCCTTTATTTTATGTGTAGGAACATTCATTGCATCTTTCCCGACGCGGGGACGCGTCGCCCCCATTAGTGTTCGCGTTTCTTCTAGCACCAAACGCTAGACCAAATGCTACCACCAAACGTTAGCTCTAATGGGGGCGACGCGTCTCGCGTCGGGAATTTTTTCAGCAGTCTCGTCCAGCGTCGGTTCTTTCAGCAGCCTCGTCCTGCATAGGCGATTAAAGCAAAGGCTCACAGACAGGCTTGTAATTAGCGCTGTCTGTGAGCCTTTATTTTATGTGTAGGAACATTCATCGCATCTTTCCCGACGCGGGGACGCGTCGCCCCCATTAGTGCTTGCGTTTGATGCTTGAGTGCGTTAGGTCGTACTACTGCGTAGGCGTGCCTCACTCGTGCTTGATGTCGCTCATGGGGCCGTCGAACTGTGTGTGGACAGGGGTTTTGACTTGTTTGGCGTAGCGGCTCACGCTCAGTATCATGCCGATGTAGAAGCAGTTGATGAGTGTGGAGGTACCACCACGGCTGATGAGTGGCAGTGGCTGCCCTGTGACGGGGAAGAGGCCTACGGCTACTGCCATGTTGACCATGGCTTGGGTGACAAGCAGCAGCGTCAGGCCCATGACAAGGAAGGGGGGGAAGTTGCGCTCGCAACGGCTCGCTATGCGTCCGGCCCTGAACAGTAGTATGATGTAGAGGAATACTACGATGGCTGCGCCCCAAAGTCCCATTTCCTCGATGATGACAGCGTAGATGAAGTCGGAGAAGGCTTGGCTAAGAAAGTCGCGCTGCACGGAGTTGCCTGGCATTTTGCCTATGCCGTTGCTCGTGGCTATGGCTATGTTGGCATGGGCTACTTGTGCGCCTTTGTCTATGTCGTAGGTGGCGGGGTCGGCGTCGCGCGCGTCTTCATCGCCGCCAAAGTGTGTCTCGATGCGCTCTTTCCACGTTTCGAAACGGTGGAGGAAGGGCACGTCAGACGACAGGTATACTAACACGCCCATCAGCACGCCCAAGAGGGTCATGACACCCAATAGCTTGCCTAACTGCACCAGTGGCACGCGTCCTATGAACATCATGAGCAGCACCACGCCAAAGAGCAGGCCGGCGGTTGAGAGGTTCTCGGTGAATATTAAGCCTACTATGGGCAGGGTTACCCACATGATTATTTTGAACGCTCGCTTGTCGGCACCGTTTTCACGCTGGGTGCGTGCCAATATGAGGGCTACGGTGATGATGAGGGAGCCTTTGGCTATTTCGGAGGGCTGGAACTGTATGAAGCCTAAGTTTATCCAGCGGGCCGCGTCGTTGGTGGCTGCGCCCGACAACAAGGTAATCATAAGTAGTAGCACCGAAAGGGGTATGGACAGTATGGGCAGTATCTTGAACATGCGGCAAGGTATGCGGTGTACCAACAGTACGATGATGGTGCCGGCGCCTAAGAAGAGGGCTTGCTTGACAAGCGGCTCCCAAAAGCGGCCCGACTTGTACGATAGTGTGCTGGCGGCACTGTATACCTCGACAAGTGATATGACGCACAGGAAGAAGTAGACAATCCATATCACGCGGTCGCCCATGAACAAGGAGCCGAGACGCGTGGTTTCGCGTTCGACTTTCTCCTCAAACTTTGGCAGGGCGTGCGTTTGCGGTGTGGTGCTTTCGCTTTTGTCTTTTCTGGTAAAGAAACCCATGTTGTGTCCTTTCTTGTTTTTAGCGTTCTGGCTTGGCTTGCATTGCTTGTTTGCTGCCAGGCAGGCTTTTTTGTTTCGTTACGTGTGTGGTTGGTGTTTTACTTTGCCTCGCCATACTGCTTGACCCATGCCTTGAACTGCTCGCCGCGATCCTCCATGTTCTTGAACAAGTCGAAACTGGCGCAGCATGGGCTTAGCAACACGGTGTCGCCGGGCTGTGCCAGGGCTACGGCGTGCTCCATGCACTCGCGCATGGAGTGGGTGTCGGCCGTGGGCAGGCCTGTTGCGTCGAAATTGGCGTGCAGCTTGCTGTTGTCGACGCCCATATATACCAGCGCACGGCACTTTTGCTTGACAAATGGCATGATTTCGGCATAGTCGTTGCCTTTGTCCTTACCGCCTAATATCAGTACTACGGGGGTGGTCATGCTTTCGAGCGCGCAGTAGCAGGCGTCTACGTTGGTGGCTTTGGAGTCGTTGACAAAGTGTATGCCATTGACGGTGCCGGCCTTTTCGAGGCGGTGTTCCACCCCGGGGAAGTCTGACAGGCCCTGGCGTACAACTTCGGGGCTGACGCCGGCGGCCAGGCAGGCTATGGCGGCTGCCAGCGAGTTGCGCAGGTTATGGCGGCCGGGCAATGAGAGCTGGCTGAGTGGCATTTCGAAGTGTACTGGTGCGTTGACTACGAATGTGCCGTTGGACGCATAGCCGGCTGAACCGGGTTGCGCTTCGTCGGTAAAGCCGCACTTGGCGCTCGGGTCGCTGTATTTGGGCAGCTCGTTGGGCACGTGCTCGTCTTCCTTCCAATATACAAAGGTGTCGTCGGCCGTTTGGTTCTGCAGTATGCGCATCTTGGCGTCAACGTAGTTTTGCATCTTGAAGTCATAGCGGTCGAGGTGGTCGGGGGTGATGTTGAGCAGCACGGCTACATTGGCACGGAACTTGTACATGTTGTCGAGCTGGAATGACGACAACTCTATCACGTAGGTGCTATGGGGGGCTTCGGCTACTTGCAGTGCCAGACTGTGGCCTATGTTGCCTGCCAATCCGGCATCTATGCCGGCCTTGCGCATGATGTGGTAGATGAGTGATGTGGTGGTTGTCTTGCCGTTGCTGCCTGTGATGCATATCATGCGGGCGTCGGTGTAGCGGCCGGCAAACTCTATCTCGCTGAGTATGGGGGTGCCCTGTGCTATGAGCTTGGCCACCATGGGAGCTGTTTCGGGTATGCCGGGGCTTTTTACCACCTCGTCGGCCGACAGTATGTTGGCTTCGGTGTGGTGTCCTTCTTCCCAGGCTATGTGGTGGGCGTCGAGCATCGCTTTGTAGCGCGGCTTGATGCTGCCCATGTCTGACACAAATACTTCATACCCTTCTTTCTGGGCCAGGATGGCGGCTCCTACGCCGCTCTCGGCTGCTCCTAATACTACTAGTTTCATTTGTAAGTAGGTGTTCAAAATTATTTTATACAATCAGCAGGTGTCATTTTCACATTGAAAGCACATTCTCGAGACGCATCTGTCCCCTTCGGCCTCGGTCACATAGCCCGCTATGCTCCCTCACCCGAAGGGAACATCTGCGCCCCGATAATGCACTTTCAATGTAAAAATAATTTTGAACACCTACTTATCTTGTTGTGTTATCTTATTTTCAATGTAATGATGGTGAGCGCGGCAAGTATGATGGTGGTTATCCAAAAGCGTATGGTTATCTTTGACTCGTGCCATGCTCCATGCGGCCACTTGCACAGATATTTGCACTCGGGGTCGAGCTGCGAGGGTAATACGCGGAAGTTGTCGTGAATGGGCGTGCGCTTGAATATGCGCTGCTTCACGCCTTTGCGCTTGCCGAGCTTGTACCATTCAACTTGCAGTATGACGCTGAGACTCTCGAGCAGGAATATGCCGCACAGTATGGGTATGAGCAACTCCTTGTGAATGATGATGGCTAACACGGCTATGATGCCGCCAATGGCGAGCGAACCGGTGTCGCCCATGAATATCTGTGCCGGGTAGGCGTTGTACCATAGAAAACCGATGAGCGCGCCTACTGTGGCACAGGTGAATATGACAAGCTCCTGCGACCCTGGTACATACATGATGTTGAGGTATGAGGCAAACTCTATGTGGCTTGACACGTAGGCCAGTATGCCAAGGGCTATGAATATAATGGCGGAGTTGCCCGCGGCCATACCGTCCATGCCGTCGTTGAGGTTGGCTCCGTTCGATACGGCTGTGATGACGAATATTGTGACAAGCACAAACACTATCCAACCGGCTTGTGTCTTGTACTTGCCGCAGAAGCTTACAAGCTCAGCGTAGTCGAAGTTGTTCTCCTTGACAAAGGGTATGGTTGTCTTGGTGCTCTTGACGGCTTGGCTCTTGTGCACGATTTCGGTAGTTTGGCCGTGCTGCTGCATTTCGATGTTCTCGCGTATGGTGGCATCGGGGCTGAGGTAGAGCGTGAGTCCGACAAACAGCCCGAGCAACACTTGCCCCACTATCTTGAAGCGCCCGGGGAGGCCGTCCTTGTTCTTCTTGAATATCTTGATGTAGTCGTCTAAAAAGCCCAACAGACCTAACCATACGGTGGTGACGAGCATCAGTATGAGGTAGATGTTGCGCAGACGGCCGAGCAACAGGCATGGTACAAGTATTGACACGATGATGATAATGCCGCCCATTGATGGCACGTTAATCTTTTGCACGCCAAAGGGGTCGATGCTGGCATCGCGCTGTGTCTCGCTGATGTTGTGGCGCTTCATCCACTTTATGAAGTACTCACCGAACCATGCCGATATGACAAGGGCCAGAATGAGGGCCAGGAGTGCACGGAATGATATGTAGGACCACATGCCCGAACCCGACACGCCGAACTGCTCGAGGAAACGGAAAAGGTAGTATAACATTGTTGCGAAATATTGGGTGTTGGTTGGTGGTTAGTTGATGCCAAAGGCTTTCTTTGTCTCCTCGTGGTCGTCGAAGTGGTGCTTTACGCCCTTGACTTCCTGGTAGGGCTCGTGGCCCTTGCCTGCTACGAGTATCACATCGCCGGGCTGGGCCAGCATGGTGGCTGTGCGTATGGCCTCACGACGGTCGACAATGCTGATGACCTTTTGTTTCTGCTCGTCGTTAAGGCCGGCAAGCATGTCGTTGATGATGTCCTGTGGCTCTTCAAAACGTGGGTTGTCGCTGGTGATAATTACACGGTCAGAACGGTTGGCTGCCTCCTGTGCCATGAGCGGGCGCTTGCCTTTGTCGCGGTTGCCGCCGGCACCACACACGGTGATGACTTTGCCCTTGCCGCGCACAATTTCGTTGATGGCGGTGAGCACGTTGACCAAGGCGTCGGGCGTGTGGGCATAGTCGACAATGGCACTGAAGCCCTTGGGTGAACGAATGGCCTCGAAACGTCCGTTGACGGGGTGCAGCGTTGACAGCACGCGCAGGGTGTCTTCGGGTGTCTTGCCCAGCATCAGTGCGGCACCATATACTGCCAGCAGGTTTGACACGTTGAAACGGCCGACAAAGCGCACGCTTACTTCGCGTCCGTCGATGTCGAGCAGCATGCCTTCGATGCTCTCCTCCAGAATGCGGCCTTTGTAGTCGGCTACGGTGCGGGTGGAGTAGGTGCGCACGGTGGCTTGTGTGTTCTGTACCATAATCATGCCGTTCTTGTCGTCGGCATTGGTTATGGCAAAGGCTCCCTTGGGCAGTCCGTCGAAGAAGGCTTTCTTGGCATTGCGATAGTTCTCAAATGTCTTGTGATAGTCGAGGTGGTCGCGTGTGAGATTGGTAAATATGCCGCCTACAAAGCGCAGACCGCCAATACGCTTTTGGTGTATGGCATGTGACGAGCATTCCATAAAGGCGTATTCGCACCCCTCGTCGGCCATTTGTGCCAGGAGCTTGTTCAGAGTCACGGGGTCGGGAGTGGTGTGGTCGGCGGGTATGGCACGTCCGTCAATGTAGTTGCACACTGTTGAACACAGACCGCATTTGTGGCCGAAGGCGCGGAACATGTTGTAGAGCACTGTGGCGATGGTTGTCTTGCCGTTGGTGCCTGTTACGCCCACCAGCTTGAGTTTGGTGGTGGGGTCGCCGTAGAATTGTGTGGCCACTTTGCCCACGGCATCTTCGGTGTCGGCCACTTGCACGTACGTCACACTATCGGGGGTATCGGCTGGTATGGGTTCGCTTACCAACACTGCCGCAGCACCTTGCTCTATGGCTTTGGGTATGTAAAGGTGACCGTCAGCTTGCGTGCCCTTTACGGCTACGAACAGGTCGCCGGTTACCACTTTTCTTGAGTCAATATTTACACCTGTTATTTCACGTTGCAGATCGCCCTTTGCGGCTACAACTGTTACTTTTTTCAGTGCGTCTGATAGTTTCATTGTAGTGTCTATGTAGATATATGTTGTTGACTATGTTGTTTGCTTCTTAGCTTGCTTGGCATGCTTTTTGCAAAAGACTTACGGCTTTAGTCTGCCGGCTTATGCTTTTTGCTGGTGTTTGCACTCTTTGTGGTGCCCCTCTTGCTTTCCTTTTTGTCCGAAGAAGTTGCGGACGGTTTGGACTTCTTGTTGTCGGCCCTTTTGTCCCTCTTCTTTTGGACAGATGTTGCCGATTGCTTGGGCTCTATAGCCGGTTGCTTTTTGGGCTTAGACTGTGCCGGTTGCTTTTTCTTTTCCTGCTCAGCCTGGTTCTGCTTGGCCTTTTCAGCCTTTCGCTCCTGCATCTTTTGCTGCTGCGCTTGCTCAGTCTGCTGGTACTTCTTTTCGTCAGCGGCTGTGGGCGTCAGTTCGGAGTCTTCAGGCTCGTTGGGCTGCGCCTTGGTCTGCTCGGCATTTTGTTGTGTCGTGTCGCGTTCGGCAGCCGGTATGTCCTCGGGGTTGCCAAGTATGATTTCGATTTGCTGGCCGCGCTTAAAGTTGTAGCCGGGCTGCATGTTTTGTTGCGTCACACGTCCTATGCCGCGCACTTTGACTTTGAGTCCAAGCTTTTCGAGGCGGAACAAGGCGTCGCGCAAACCATAGCCGCGTACATCGGGCACAATGTTGCCCTTCACCTCTTCAACCACGTTCATGTTAAGCCCTTGGCTCGTGGTGTTGCAGTGGCCCCAGGTGAGTGGTGCGTCCTCGGTGTTGATGGGCGAAGTGAACTTGATGCCGAGCTGTTCGAGTACAGACTGTGCGGCTGTCAGACTGCCGGCACTCACCACCGGGTTGAGGCAGTTGTTGGAGTCGCGTGCGGCAGTGTAGTCGTCCGACCGGCGTTGTGCCATCACAGTTTCGGCCACGCGCTTGAACACTGGTGCGCACATGCCGCCGCCCGAAGCTGGGGCGCCTTTTTGTATGCACACGATGCACGAGTAAAGCGGTTTTTCAGACGGGAAATAGCCTGCAAACGACACAAGATATTGTGAGGCAAAGCCGCTCTTGGTCCATACCTGTGCGGTACCCGTTTTGCCTGACACGTGGAAGTAGGGTGAACCGGCTTTCTTGCCAAGTCCCACGCTCACCACGCTTTCAAGGCAGTCTTGTATGTTCTTCACCGCTTCGGCCTTGGCCATGTGCTCGCGTAGCACCACTACGGGGTACTCCTTGACCACCTCGCCGTTGTGCAGAATGGCCTTAACCAGACGTGGCCGCAATAGTTTGCCGTTGTTGGCAATGCCGTTGTAGAAGTTGACTGTGGTGATAGGCGGAATTTGAGTCTCGTAGCCGATGCTCATCCATGGCAGAGCCGTTTTCGACCAGTTCGATCCGTCAGCCTTTGGCATGCGGATACGGGGCTTGGCATAGCCCGGAATAGGTATCTTCAAGTCTTCGGCTACACCAATGCGGTAGATACCCTCAACAAATTTGCGAGGATTGTCGTGATAGGCGCGGTCGATGAGTGTACTTACGCCCACGTTGAGCGATTTTTGCAGAATTTGTGGCACAGTTACCACACCGCTGCCGCCCGAGCGCCAGTTGGCATCGCGCATTTTGCGGCCGTACATCTCTTTAATACCGCAGCCCACGTCCACTATATCTGTCATGTGTATGTAGCCATCGTCCATGCCGACAAGGAACGACATGGGTTTGAACACCGACCCAGGCTCGTACAGGTTTTTTACAGCATCGGCATTTATTTCCTGATAGCTGCCGTCGGCCATGCGGCGCAGACTTGTCATGGCTTTAATGTCGCCGGTGCCCACCTCCATCAGTATGCACACGCCCGAGTTGGCGTCAATCTCGGTAAGCTTGTCCGAGAGAGCTTTTTCGCAGATGTCCTGCATGCCTACGTTGAGTGTGGTCATCACGTCGTAGCCGTCTATGGCGGGTTTGTCTATGATGGTAAGGTAGCGGTTGAGCACCTTTTGGCGGTGTGCCGACCCCTTCTCGCCACGCAGAATAGAGTCAAAGCTCAACTCAAGTCCTGTGCGCGGTTTGCCGTCGGTCTTGTACAGGTCGCCAATAGTGCGTGCTGCCAGGTGGCCGAACGGGTTCTTGCGCATTTTGAACTCTTCGGTATGAAAGCCGCCCACATTGGCCGACATCTTGAACAAAGGCAACTGCTTGAGTTGTCGGTAGGTAATATACGATACACGCTTTTTATATAGCAGCCAGTGGTGGCTCTCCTTCTCGCGGCCTTTCAATAGCAATTCCTTAAACTCTGCGGGGTCTATGTCGGGCAATATACGGTGCACCCCCGTGCAGATAGAGTCCATTTTGGCGTGCAGCAAACTGTCGCGGTTAAATTGCTCTTTGGCGCGTCGTTTGGGGTCCTTCTCCCACGACATGAAATCCATGTATAGCTTGTACTCGGGCAATGAGGCTGCCAGCACCTCACCGTCGTCGGCCAGAATGTTGCCGCGCGTGGGTATGACTTCCTCGTTCTCCTTGATAAAGCGGTCGTTCACCTGTTCCCAAAAGTTCTTCTCTACCGTCATGATGTAGATGGCCTTCCCTAATATGGAAAGACCTGCCAGCACCAACACTGATCCTATGACAGCGTAGCGCTTAGTAACTTGTTTGACGGGGAAATTCATTTCAACTTGTTTGTAGTGAGAGGGGAGTGTAACAAAGAATGTTTATACCTATATATAATATATTGTATGTGTGTCGTAGCGTATTGCCTATTCGTCCACCTTCAAGTTAAACGATGGCGTGTTGGCCGTTTGCAGTGTGGTGTCGGTCAGAGCCCCCTCAATGCAGCTTCGTCGCGTTTTCTCTTTGAGTTGGCTTGATCGGGTCAGCGCCTTATATCGGCGGTCGAGCAGCGTGTCGGTCAGCATTTTGCTCTGAATCATTTCCCGCTGGCACGAATAGCGGTTGCTCACATACACAATAATCATGGCCACAACCATCACAATATACCAAAATTGGCGTCTGAACCAGCGTCCGCCCAATATGTCGCCGCCTAATATCGAGGCCAAGGTAATTTTGCTGCGCGACTCTCCTGCGGGCGTATCCTCGTCAGCAGTCAGTTCGCGCAGAGCTTGCAGGGCATTTTGTTCCTCGCGTTCAATTTCCTGTTCCTCAGAGTCAGGGCGCCTGTTGTCGGTAGCGGCTTCGGGCATATCGTTCTTGCTCATGTTCTGTTGTTATAGTCTTGATGGTAATGTGGTAGAGTCAGAGTTTTTCGGCAATGCGCAATTTGGCAGAGCGGCTTCGCGGATTTTCGGCCTGCTCCTGTGCCGAAGGCAAAATGACCTTGTTGTTTATGGCCCGCCATGGCGTCAGCCTGCGGCCGTAAAAGTCCTGTTGCACCTTGCCGTCAATGCGTCCAGCGCGAATAAAGTTCTTCACCATACGGTCCTCAAGAGAGTGGTAGGTGAGCACGCTCAACCGTCCGCCCGGCCGCAGCACCTGCAACGCCGCTTCAAGCATCTCTTGTAGCGCTTCCATTTCGTGGTTAACCTCTATGCGCAGGGCTTGGAACACGCGCGCCAGGTCTTTCTTCTCCCTTTCGCGTGGCATGAGTGGCTTTACCACCTCAAGCAAGTCGTTAATGGTGCAAATAGCCTTTGCACTGCGTGCCTTGACAATGGTCGAAGCCAGCCGGCGGCTGTTTTTCAGTTCGCCATAGAGGTAAAACACGTTAGCCAGCCGCTCCTCGTCATATTTGTTCACCACATCGGCAGCGTTAGCACCAGCGCGTTCATTCATGCGCATGTCGAGGGGGGCATCAAAGCGGAACGAGAAACCGCGTTCCTCATCGTCAAAATGGTGGCTCGACACGCCAAGGTCGGCCAGTATGCCATCAACATGCTCCACATCGTAGTAGCGCATCCAGTTCTTCAGATACCTGAAATTGCTCCGCACAAAGGTAAAGCGCTTGTCGCCATCAGGTATGTTTTGCTCTGCATCGGCGTCTTGGTCAAAACTGTAGAGGTGGGCGTCATCGCTAAGCCTCCGCAATATTTCGCGGCTGTGTCCGCCTCCGCCAAAGGTCACATCTACATAGATGCCACCGGGCTTAATGTTAAGCCCGTCCACTGTTTCGTTGAGTAAAACTGGTATATGATACACGCTGTATGGTGTTATATGGTTAAAGTTTTTAATATATTGCGGTGTGATCGTTGTCCATAAGGGGCGTTTCACCCATGATTTTGGCCAGCGACTCTGCATAATCGCTGTCGCTCACCAGCAGTTTGGCGCTCTGTGCCACGCTCCACACCTCAATGCGGTCGTCAACGCCCATAAAGCGCACCGTGCGGTCGGTGATGGCGCAAGCGTCAAGCATTTTGCGTGAAATCAAAAAGCGGCCGTTACCATCGAGCGTAAACACCTCCACATTGGCCAGAAACTGGCGGAAGAGCATAGCCTGCCGGGGGTCCCATCGGTTGAGTCTTGCGCGCAACGCGTCTACCTCGGCATTCCACACCGCATAGGGATATATTACAAGACAAGGCTGATACACATCGCGTTTCAATACCAACCGGGGGTCTGACTCGGCAAGTTGCTTGCGGAAGTCAGACGGCAAAAACACGCGCCCTTTGGCATCGAGCTTGGCATCGATTGTACCTGTAAATCTCATCATATCTCCTAAGAATTTCCAAAAGTACGGATTTTCCCCCACTTTTCCCCACTTTTAAGACAACTTTTTTATAAATATTGTTTATCGTCAAGAGTGTTGTGGTGCTTACCTCGTTGATAATCATGTGTTATCGCTGCGTCAGTCTGTAACACTTCAAGGTGGGGCGCATTATGTGTGTTGCACCTTCTATAACTCGGTTGTAGCGTGTGAATAAACCAAAAACGGTCATAAGGGTAAGCCTCAGTCCTACCGAAAGATGTACCTTTGCACCTACTTATAATAACGACACACAATACAATGAGTCAGACTTCAACCAAAGTGGACATGCTCAACGGTCCTCTTTTTATGAAAATACTGATATTTGCCCTGCCGCTTGCTGCCAGCAGCTTGTTGCAACAGTTGTTCAATTCTGTCGATGTGGCCGTGGTCGGACGCTTTGCCAGCAGCAAAGCTTTGGCCGCAGTGGGCAGTAACGCACCCGTTATCAGTCTGCTAATCAACCTTTTTGTTGGCATATCGATGGGTGCCAATGTCGTGCTCTCCAATCACCTTGGTCAGCGCGACGACGAGGGTGTGCGACGCACCGTCAGCACCGTGTCATTGGTCAGCGTCGTCAGTGGCGTGCTGCTGATGCTTATCGGCATAGGCGTGTCGCGGCCCATACTCGAACTGATGGACACCCCGGCTGATGTGCTCGACATGGCCGTGCTCTACCTGCGTCTTTACTTTGTGGGCATTCCTTTCTTTCTTATATTCAATTTTGGGGCCGCCATCTTGCGCAGTGTGGGCGACACCCGCCGTCCGTTTTACATCTTGGTGGTGGCTGGTGTTATTAACACCGTGCTTAATCTCGTGTTGGTCATCTGCTTCGGCCTTGGCGTTGAGGGTGTGGCCATCGCCACAGCCATAGCCAATATGGTCAGTGCCGTATGTATAGTCGTGTTGCTGCGTCGCGAAAAGGGTGCATTGCAGTTGCAGTTCAACCACATGCGCATTTATGGCAAAGAACTGCGCCGCATGCTGCAAATTGGCGTGCCGGCAGGTTTGCAAGGCATGGTATTCTCCTTGTCCAATGTGGTGGTGCAGAGTGCCATCAATGGCTACGGCTCTGCGGCCATAGCGGGCTCGGCTGCGGCTGTCAACTTCGAGTATTATTGCTACTACATCATTGTGGCTTGCAATGGTGCGGCCATATCATTCATTGGTCAGAATTATGGTGCAGGCAAATACGACCGCGTGCGCCGCATCTTCCGCATCTGCATGTTGATGGGCCTTGTAGGTTGTTTTGCTGCCAACGCTTTGTTCACTTGGCAGAACCACTTCTTCCTCAGTTTCTTCACCGCCGACCCCGAAGTCATTCACTACGGAGCCATACGTATGCAGGGCGTCCTGCTATTTCAGTTCCTGGCCTGCAGCTACGAAATCTCGGGTTCTGCCTTGCGTGGCATGGGCGAGTCCATGTTGCCCACCATCATGACCGTGTTCGGCACCTGCGTGTTGCGCATGGTGTGGGTCTTTGTGGTGAGTCCGCATTACCATGGGTTCGCACAGCTGTTGCAGGTATACCCGTTGTCGTGGGTGCTCACAGGCGCCATGGTGCTTGTAGCCTATCATGTGCGTATGAAAAAGCTGTGCGCAGTTAGGGCTTGACAAGGCGATTTTGTAAGGACGAACAATGCGTGTTCTTTTCAAGGAAGTCAAAAGAAATTGCGTCGAGGTTTTGTAAAGCCATACGCAAGCGCTTTATAATGCTGTTGAGGCTCCTGTCATCGGCGTTTATTACAAAGGCTGTATCAAGTTGTTCTTGCCCCGCAGTGGTAGCAAACGCGTAGTAATTATCTTCATACACTGGCACAAAATGAATGCAACTTGCATAATTGTTGCATAACGACAAATTCGTCGACAAAAACCGTCGCTTTGTCTAAAAAGTTTGGAGCGAACGAAAATAAGCACTACATTTGCAAACGTAAAATGACAAAACAATGCGCAGCGCGTCACATCTGCCTGCCATTCAATATAAAGGTATTACAAGCTATAAGGTAATAGTGTTTTTTAGGTAAATGACGAGAGGCAGTGTTCGCCGTGAGGCGCATGCTGCTTCATTTTATACCCCATGGTTGTAGTCCGGACGTCACTTGTCCTTTTCCATACAAACCATACAAGCACCAACAAGGGCCCAATGCGATTGGCTCTTGTTGGTGCTTGTGCTTTGAGTTGTGGGCTACAGTGTGCTGTGTCAGTCGTTAGCCCTGGTATAATTATAATTGTTCACCTTGACGCAAGTAACGCCGTTTTGTATTGACACCTCTTCGTGTCCCTTGCGCGGTTTCCACACATTCGTGCCCTTAACCCGTTTGCAAAGTACCGACTTGCTACTTGACGGAAAAATTTCGGCAAATGTAGAATCGGCACTATATATAAGGAATACCTGCTCGGGGCCGGCGTCAAAGCGTGTACCAGCCTCCCATAGTCTGACACAACTGTGCAGGGCATAGCTCCATGTATACCCGGCCGAGCCAATACAGCCATGTTCATCGCGGTCGCTGCCTACCAAATTGCCTATCGAGGAATGGGCGCAGCTGCAGCAAACGATTGCAGCCAAAACAAAACCCAACAAATAGTTTTTGTGCTTCATTATATATATTATATATGTCGTGTGATTTACAAATTATGGCAAACTTACAAAAAAAATACAGAACGCGAGTATTCATCTTCTGCAAACTTACCCATATGCTTTTGTGCGTGCTTATCTTTACCTGTGGCTTGATGTCCATCATATATTCAATGGTGGTACAAGCGACAGTAAACTTTCACCGTATTTATACTGTCCGCGCCAATATCATGTCTGTGCCCTCCTGCGGTGGTGCACATTGCACGGCATCTCAGTGCTCCTATATGTAGAGAGTACTTTCTGTTCAGCCATTATCAATTATCACTCATCACACCCCGTCTTTTTGTCCTCAATAATCCCGAAAAACACTTGTGCCAGAGAGATTTTTCAGTCAGAGCAACAGAAAATCCGCTCCCCCGCAACTGAAAAACCGCCCTCCCGTAACAGAAAACCCCGCTTTGCGCTATCCCTAATAACAATTCACCGCCCACCTTTCTCGGTGCCAGCTCTTATGTCCCTTCCGGCCACGCGGACGTCAGTCCGTGGCCGCAGCCGCGCAGCGTTCTTCTGTTCTTCTGTCCTTATGTCCTTCTGTTTCCCGCGTTAGCGGCAGCCCAGCCTCGCTACGGCGTCCGCCCTTATGTCTCTTGAGGCCACTCGGACGATAGTCCGTGGCCGTCCGCCGCGCAGCGGCCTTATGTGTGTCTTATGTAAACCTATGTTTCTTATGTTTTCCGCGGTAAGCGGCTAACACAAACGTTACATCTTATGTTCTTCTG
>ERZ1031933.149-NODE-149-length-17897-cov-10.385159_pt1 | contig 17897 bp, 10 predicted proteins | sample MGYA00517880_ERZ1031933 | MGnify/ENA primary metagenome ERZ1031933 (study PRJEB33719, sample SAMN04261283) | wastewater metagenome | biome: rural village; feature: human; material: feces | host: Homo sapiens | place: El Salvador | collected 2014-01-14 ... | reverse complement strand
TCCATTTTCTCCATCAGCTGCCCCTCAAGGTCTTCCTTTTCCTTTGTGAGTTCGTTTAACTTACCAAAGTTAGTGGCATTCTTCACCATCTCATCATCTATCTCAGAAAGCCTGTTTTCCAGCTTTTCTATGTCAGCCTCTATCGTCTCGTACTCTTTTTGCTCTTTGTAGGTAAATTTGAGCTTTTTCTCATGCCCCCAGGTTTCCATGGATTTCTTCTTCCGGGCTTCTTTTGAGTCTGTACCATCTGATGCAGTATTTCCCTGTGCTCCTGAAGCGGATGCTCCTGTGGATGATGCATTTTCCGATACGGTTTTTCCTGATGCAGGCTGTGGACGTTTATTCATATAGTCGGTGTATCCGCCCTCATACTGTACGATTTTTCCGGCTCCCTCAAATGCAAAAATACGCTTTGCGATCCTGTCAAGGAAATACCTGTCATGGGATACCGTGATGACTATTCCGTCATAGCCATCCAGATAATCCTCTAAAATAGCCAGTGTCTCGACATCCAGGTCATTGGTCGGCTCGTCAAGTATCAGTACATTCGGTGCACTCATCAGCACACGAAGCAGATAGAGTCTTCTCTTTTCTCCACCCGAGAGCTTGCCTACCGGGCTGTACTGCTGCTCCGGGGGGAATAAAAACCTCTCAAGCATGGCAGATGCTGACACAAGCCCGTCTGCCGTGCGCACAAACTCTGCAGCTTCTTTCACATAGTCTATCACTCGAAGCTCAGGCTCTATATCCACTTCCTGACCGAAATATCCTATCTTTATCGTCTGTCCTATCTCTACCTCACCTGAATCAGGCTCGATAAAACCGGCGATTATTTTCATGAGTGTGGACTTTCCACAGCCGTTTTTGCCTACAAAACCGATACGGTCATTTTTCAGGAAAATATACGTGAAATCCTTTACACAGACGATATCTCCGTACGCCTTTGAAATATCATGAAGCTCTATGGTTGTCCTTCCCATACGCGATGAAACCGATGAAAGCTCAACCCTTGCGTCTGTCTGTGGTCCTTTCTGGTCTCGCAGAGCCTCATATCTTTGGATGTGTGCCTTCTGCTTTGTGGAACGAGCTCTTGCTCCGCGCTGCATCCACTCTATTTCTTTTCTAAGGATGGACTGACGCTTGCGCTCACTTGCCCTCTCGCTCTCCTCCCTGGCTGCCTTAAGCTCAAGAAAGCCCGAGTAGTTTGTATCATAGCTATAGGTCTGTCCCTTGTCCACCTCCACGATTCTATTGCAGACACTGTCTAGAAAATAGCGGTCATGCGTGATCATAATGATTGCACCCCTGAAACGGCGCAGATAATCCTCAAGCCACTCCACCATCTCGTAGTCTAAGTGGTTGGTCGGCTCGTCCAATATGAGTACATCACACGGCTTAAGTACAACTGTTGCAAGCGCAAGCCTCTTTCTCTGTCCTCCTGAGAGCTCACCGGTCTTTTGCGTCATATCTGTAATATCAAGCTTCATAAGAAGTGACTTTGCATCACTTTCTATACTCCAGCGCATGTCCTCATCCAGCTGCGAAGTAACCACACGGCTCATCACATGTTCAAGCGCTGTCTCGTCCGGGTCAAACTCCGGATTCTGCGGCAGATAGTTTATCACTATATGATTTGCTGTTGTGACAGTTCCCTCATCCGGCTCTTCATCACCAGCCACAATCTTTAAAAGTGTAGACTTTCCTGTACCATTTATACCGATGATACCGATTTTTTCGTTTTCCTGCACATAAAAGGAAGCTTTAGAAAAAAGCTTCCTTCCAGTATATGACTTTGTTATATTTTCGACATTAATGATGTTCATCTTCTCGTATTTTCTCCTCCCTCTCATGCTCCTGCTTCTCCTTGGCCTCAAGGATTGCCTCATTGAGCGAAAGCATCTTTGCATCAAGCTGTCCCACGATACCTGCACACTCACGCAGATCGCGGCTGATATACTCAGGTGCATTGCCCTCGAACTTGTAATATATCTTGTGCTCAAGGCTTGCCCAGAAATCCATAGCTATTGTACGAATCTGTATCTCAACCTTTGTGTCCACCACCTTGTTTGAAAGAAAAATAGGCACCGAAACAATCATGTGGTAGCTCTTGTAGCCGCTCGCCTTCGGATGCTTCATATAGTCCTTTACCGATATGACAGTCAAATCATTCTGCCTGCCAATCATCTCAGCAAGCCGGTATATATCAGATGTGAACGAGCACACGATTCTGATGCCCGCTATGTCCTTTACATATGTGACCATATTCTCTATGGTGCTCTCGTAGCCTCCCTTTTTGAGCTTCTTAACTATGCTTTCAGGAGTCTTGATACGCGACTTTATATACTCTATCGGATTGTAATTATGTATGTGAACAAACTCGTCATTTAGTATCTCGAGCTTAGTATTGACCTCTTTCAGTGCAGAATTGTATAGAAACATCATAGTCTCCCAGCTATCGATGCCCTCCGCAAACTCTTCTTCCATTAAAAACCTCCCTGTGATCTATTCGCCTGTATGTTTATCAGACTCTTCTAATCAATTATAGCATATATATTCGCATAATTGGCAAATTATACCCATTATTTATATATTTTTAATTCTTGTTATTTTATATGTTGTTTATTTATATGTGCACAGGTCCACACACTGCAGGCACGGCGGCACACACGTACTCTCTCGTAAGCGCATAGCGAAACTATTTAGAATCTGTTGAATTATGCTTCACAACCAGAAATGCACCGGCATGGACGCCGGGGCAAGGCGTTATGCGCCATGGACGGCGCATAAAAGCCGGTTTCGTCGAGCATAGAAAACCAAAAAGCATAATTCCTACAGATTCTTAATGGCGTAGCGTAGCGAACGAGAGAGTACGTGTGTGCCGCCGTGCCTGCAGTGTGCGGACCGTCATTATATCAAAAATAACTCATAATATCCATAATGAGGCATCAATCCTCCTCTATGATGTGCATCTCGAGAAAATCAAAGTCGATGTCCTCCACAAAATTGTCCTTCGTAAAGCGTGTCTTTCCATGCCTCTTAAAATCACTTACGTTGCTGTCAAGCCAGATGGGCTTTCCCAGGTCAAATGCAAGGCAGGCATCCTCAAGAGCCTTAAAAATCTTGTGTGTACGTGTGTCGTCACTGTCATTTTCTATTGTAATATCACGCATCAGGTGCGTGTCAGTATAAATCTTAAACCAAATACGCATATTATTCTCCCAAAAGTCTTCTCTGACGATTGCACTCATACATGAGCAAGGTGGCCGATATTGCGGCATTAAGCGACTCCACAGCTCCCTCCATAGGGATACGGATATATGTGTCCGCCATGTCAGCTATCTCATCTGATAATCCATTGCCCTCATTTCCTATCATAAAGCCACAGGCTCCGGTGTAGTCCGGTCTGTCATAAGAGCACTTACCCTTTAAATGAGCTGCGTAGAGAGAAACTCCCTTTGACTTTGCATACTCTATAGTCTCCGGAAGGTCATCTGTGATGTAAAACGGCACACGGTAGAGTGAGCCCATAGTTGAGCGCACAGTCTTTGGATTAAAAATGTCCACTGTTGTGCGATTCATTATAATGCCGCTTACACCTGCGCCCTCACCGGTACGGATCATGGTGCCTAAGTTTCCCGGATCCTGTATGCTCTCAAGCACAAGAAGCTCTGTTTTCTCTCCCTTAAACAGGTCATCTATCTCATAGTGCGGCATCCTTACTATAGCAAGCACACCCTGTGGAGTCTGCGTATCAGACATGCTCTTAAACACTGAGTCGCTCACTATTTCTGTTTTGTCAAGGAAGCGCTTTTTCTCTTCCTTAAATCTGTCATCATTAAAAAATGATTCAGACACATATATGGCACTTACCCAGTCATATGGCGCCTCAAAGCTCATCTTTGGGCCCTCGACCACGAATACGCCCTGCTTTTTCCGCTCCTTTGCCTTGCTTAAAAGAGCCTGCACATTTTTTATATTTTTGTTTGATGCACTTGTAATCATTTTCTTCTCTTTCTATATTGATGATATGAGGGTCAAAAAGTATTTTGCCCCTCATTTATGATCTACATTCGTCTTTCTCCGAATACATAAATGCCCCTGCACCGGCACATCAAATGCACGCAATTACCTGCATTTGATGTGCCGGATACAAGGGCATTCATATTTATCGTAACTATATTAGATACTAAACCAGAGATTTAGAGATATCGTACATGTACTCGTCTACGCTCTTCTTCATAGCAAGTGCCTCGTCGATATCGAAATCTACGAAATTGCCATCCTTGTGTGCAATAACTCTGTTTGACTTGCCCTCGCAGAGTAAATCAACTGCCATAGCGCCCATGATTGTAGCGTATACACGATCCTTGCATGATGGGCTTCCACCTCTTTGCATATGTCCAAGGATAGTTGCACGTGTCTCGATGCCTGTTGCTGCCTCGATTTCCTTAGCCATCTCCTGTGAATGTCCTACACCCTCAGCATTGATGATGATGTAATGCTGCTTGCCGAGCTCTCTTGCGTGAGCTACTCTCTCGATGAGTGCCTTAAGGTTGTTGTCATACTTCTCAGGAAGTAATATTTCCTCAGCTCCGTTTGCAAGACCACACCATAATGCGATGTATCCTGCTCCACGTCCCATAACCTCGATGATTGAGCATCTCTCGTGTGATGTAGATGTATCACGTACCTTGTCGATAGCCTCCATAGCTGTGTTGCAGGCTGTATCAAAACCGATTGTGTAATCTGTACATGCGATATCCAGGTCGATTGTACCAGGAAGACCGATTGTATTGATACCAAGTGCTGCAAGCTTCTGCGCACCCTGGAAAGATCCGTCACCACCGATAACTACGATAGCATCAATGCCATGCTTCTTGCAGATCTCAGCACCCTTCTGCTGTCCCTCTGCTGTAACGAACTCCTTGCATCTGGCTGTCTGTAAGATTGTACCACCGCGTGAGATTGTGTCTGAAACGCTCTTTGAATCCATATCCACGATCTCTTCATTTAACAGACCTGCGTATCCTCTCTTGATTCCTTTAACCTTCTTGCCCTTTGAGAGAGCCTGACGAACAACGGCACGAATCGCTGCGTTCATTCCCGGTGCGTCACCACCACTTGTAAGTACACCTATTGTGTTAATCTCTTTTGCCATTGGTATAACCTCCATATGTTAAAAAATTATCATTTATTCTAATCCCAATCTATTGTACTTGTTTTAGCACAATTTTTCAATATTCTTTTCAACAATTTTCGCATTTTCTTTGTCCAAAAATTCAAAAAGCTGCTCCATAAGCTCATTATTTGCATTTACGGAATAATTTCTGCCAAGTTTTTTCATCTGCTTTGTGTCTGCGATGTAAATTATGACCTCATCTCCTCCGTCTGATTCACGGATTGTTTCAAGAAGCCTGCTCTCGTTTTTCTTATAGTCATCCATCGTATCAAACCTGAGCCAGAGCTGCTTCGGAAGCTCATCAAACGATATGATTCTCTCGCAGATTATCTTGCCGTTCTGCTCATCCTCGACTGTCGCATGTCCGATGACAAATATTTTAGCATCGTCCTGTAAATATCTCTGGTAGCGCTCGTAGTCTCTCGGAAAAATAATCACCTCGACTGTTCCTGTCAGATCCTCTATCGTGATAAAAGCCATTGCCTGATTGTGCTTGGTAAACTTAATCGTCTTTGCAGCTATCATACCTCCGATTACCACGTGCGCATTGTCCTTTATCTTTACGGCACCACTCTCCTCTTCAAGCACAAAATCTATTGCATTTGCTGTAATGTTTTTCTTTAGAGTAGCCGCATATTTTTCCAGTGGATGTCCGCTTAGATATATGCCAAGCACCTCTTTTTCATATGCCAGGGCCTCTTCTGCGTCATATTCGCCAACATTTGGATACTTAAGCTCAAACGACTGCCTGTCCTCATCTGAGACCAGGTCAAACAGGCTCATCTGCCCAGCCATTGTTGACTTTTTGTCATGCTGCACCCTGTCCACAATCGATGCATACACCATTGCCATCTGCTTTCTCGTGCCATCGAGTGAATCGCAGGCTCCCGCCTTTATCAGATTCTCAATCGCACGCTTGTTGATAAGCTCCTTCTGGCAGGTTCTCTCGATAAAATCTGAAAGTGTGCGGTATCTGCCGCCACTTTCCCGCTCCTCGATTATCAGGTCTATTACCGGCCTGCCCAGAGATTTGATGGCGTACATGCCATATCTGACATGGTCACCCTCTGCGGTAAACTCGCCCTGTCCACAGTTGATATCCGGCGGAAGCACCTTAATCCCCATATCACGACAGCTGTAAAGATACTGCGCCGCCTTGGCTGAATTGTCGATAACAGAGGTCATGAGCGCTGCCATAAACTCGACCGGATAGTAATTTTTGAGCCATGCAGTCTGAACACTGATTTTCGCATACGCGGCAGCATGTGATTTGTTGAACGCATACTTAGCAAAATCAACCATCGAATCGTATATGCTGTTGGCAGCCTTTTCATCTATGCCGTTTGCCACACAGCCCTTTATACCGCGCTCCTCGTCTCCGTACACAAAGCTCTGGCGCTCTGCGTCAATGACATACTGCTTCTTCTTGCTCATGGCACGGCGGATGTTGTCCGCCTGACCCATTGTATAGCCTGCGAGCTTCTGCACTATCTGCATAACCTGTTCCTGGTATACTATACAGCCGTAGGTCGGCTCTAAAATACTCTCAAGCTCAGGTGTCACATAGCTTATCTCCTTTGGATTGTTCTTGCCCTTTATATAGTTGGGAATGAAATCCATAGGACCCGGACGGTAGAGCGAAATACCGGCCACGATGTCCTCAAAGCTCTGTGGACTGAGTTCCTTCATGAAGCTTTGCATACCGGCAGACTCTAGCTGGAATACCCCCTCCGTCTTTCCTGTTCCGATAAAGTCAAGTGTGCCCTTATCGTTGAAATCAATATGGTCGATATCCACATCAATGCCCCTTGATGCCTTGATATTCTTCACAGAATCCTTTAGCACCGTGAGTGTACGAAGCCCCAGAAAATCCATCTTTAAAAGGCCAAGCTCCTCGAGCTGTACCATGTTGTACTCTGCGGTAGGGCTTCCGTCGTTTGCCCTTCCAAGAGGCACATAATCACTCGCCACACCCGGATAGATTACCACACCTGCTGCATGCACGGACGTGTGGTTTGGCAGTCCCTCAAGCCTTTTTGCCATATCTATCATTTCATGCACTCTCGCATCACTGTCGTAAATGCCCTTAAACTCCGGGTTCATCTGAAGAGCCTTGTCAATCGTGATATTAAGCTCCTGAGGCACCATCTTTGCAAGCCTGTCAGTCTCTGCATATGGGAAATCCAGCGCCTTTCCGACTGATTTTATGACACCTCTTGCCGCCATCGTACCAAAGGTGACTATCTGTGTTACAGAATCGTGTCCGTACTTCTGCTGAACATACTCTATGGCGCGATATCTCTCCGCATACTCGAAATCCACATCGATATCAGGCATGGAAACTCGCTCAGGGTTAAGAAATCTTTCAAAAAGCAGATTGTATTTAACCGGATCAATATCCGTGATTCCGGTACAATAGCACACCCTGCTTCCCGCAGCCGAGCCTCGTCCCGGACCTACCCAGCAGTCGTGCGTGCGGCACCAGTTGATATAATCCCACACGATAAGGATGTACTCTATAAAGCCCATGGTCTTTATGATACCAAGCTCATAGTCCATATCGGCATGTATCTTTTTAAGCTCCTCATCACTGTACTCGCCACAGCCTATGTACTTTTCCCTAAAGCCCTTCTCACAGAGCTCTGTCAGGAAGGCTTCGGCGCTGTCATATCCATCAGGTACCTCATACTTTGGAATCTTGTAATTGCCAAACTCAAGCGTCACATTGCATCTGTCGGCAATTTTCTGTGTATTCTCAATAGCCTCTGTGGCATATGGGAAAAGCGCTCTCATCTGCTCTTCGCTCTTTACGAAAAACTGTCCGCCATCATAGCGCATCCTGTCCTCATCAGACACCTTTTTCCCGGTCTGGATGCACAAAAGCACATCATGTGCCTCCGCATCGGACTCGTAGGTGTAGTGCACATCATTAGTACACACTAACCCTATTTCAAGCTCCTTGCTCATCCTAAGAAGCTGCTGATTCACAAGCTTCTGGTCATCAATGCCATGGTCCTGCAGCTCCAGGAAGAAGTTGTCTTTTCCAAAGCAGTCCTGATACTTCCTTGCAATCTCCTTCGCCTCGTCATAAAAGCCTCTTACGATGTATCTTGGGATTTCTCCTGCCAGACAGGCAGACAGGCATATAAGCCCCTCGTGATATTTCTCAAGCGTCTCAAAATCCACTCTCGGCCTGTAATAATAGCCCTCTGTGAAGCCTATTGACACTATCTTCATGAGATTAGCATAGCCTGTATTATTTTCAGCAAGCAGAATCAGATGATAATACCTGTCATCACCGTGGCTTGTCTCCCTGTCAAAGCGCGAATTTGGTGCCACATATACCTCACAGCCTATGACCGGATTGATATCATTTGCCTTTGCCGTCTTGTAAAACTCCACCACACCGTACATATTGCCATGGTCTGTGATTGCGGCAGAGTTCATGCCAAGCTCCTTGACGCGCTTTACATATTCTTTTATCTTGTTTGACCCATCGAGCAGGCTGTACTCGGTATGGGTGTGAAGATGACAAAATGACATTTGGATTCCTCTTTCTTTATTTTTGTATCGCCGCCCGCCCTTCATGGGGTGTGCGGCTATCTCCTTAAAATAAAAGGAGATAAATTTATCAGCTTCCCAGCTCTATGTGTATAAACACCGCAAGCGAATTGGGCTCCTGCATATATGTGATAGTGCCGCCTCTTGCTGTCGGAATCAGATATTTGTAGTCACCCTTCTCAAAAAGACTGTGACATGCAGTATCATAGGTTTCTCTGTCCGAAAACTTGAACGTGATATAGTTAGATGACGTTGTCATGCCCTGTAAGACTTTAAGGTCGTAGGATGTAAAATACAGCCCATTCCTGTAATAATAGTCATCCTCCACTGACGCTTCCTGCGGCAGCATATCCTCATTGTCCAATGTACGTGTAAGCTTTACCACATCAAGCGGCACTCCGAACCAGCTGTATGATATGCCCTTTCCCAGATAATCACCATCACCGTAGGTACAGTCCACCGCACACCACGCACCGTCCAGATATACCATATTCCAGGCGTGGTTTGCATCAGATGTGGTGCCTGTCACAATAAGTGAGCTGATACCGGCCCGGTCACACAGATACTTAAACATCATCGCATAGCCCTGACAGACCGTCCTTCCAAGCACTGCTGAGTACATATCCTGGTTGTGAGGAGAATTTTCCTCATACTCGGCATGCTCTATCACATATTCATAGAAATGCACAGCCTTGTCATAATCCGATGCACCTTCATCGATACCTGCCATACAGGCTGACACATAGCCTGAAATCGTACTTATTGCGTTGTCGATATCAGACTCAGACATATTGTATACAGGCGAAAAAATGATGCTGTTTCTCACAGTATACTGACTCTTTTCTATGTAGAAAAACTGTGGATTGTCCAGCAGCACAAACTGCTGTATACGGCTAACGTTTTCAGTGTCTGTAGTATTTAACGAAATTCCATCCATGCACTTTTGCATCATCGCATAAATCTGCCTGTAAATAAGCTTGTCATCATCTGACAGCTTCTCGTAGTAGTAGTGATATTCCCCTGTAAATACTGACTCATCGTACTCTGTCTGTTCGCCGTTTAAATAGTCTGTTGTAGTCTGCATCTGCCCCTTTACTGCCCTGTGTATAGCAGTAGGAAAATCAGCTATAGCACCTGTAAACCCTCCTGCCTTTAAGCATTTTGCAGCGAACATAAAGCAACAGGCAGCAAACACAAGTGCCGGTATGATTTTTAAAAGCTTTTTCATCTATTCCCCCATTTTAATCGTTGTCTGTCACTCTGTTAGGTGTGAACAGCAGCCATAGCAAGCCTGCATATCAGGTACAGTACAAAAAGATGCACCGGGTAAAAGGCGTAAAAGACATATTTTAGTGAAATGCCTCTTTTTCCATTGTAATAGCGAAGCGGTATAAGCATAAAAAGTGCAAAAAACTCTATGGTACCTGAGAAAAGTCCAAGCAGTATGACTGCCACGGCAAATGCAACATCTCGGTTTGAAGAAAGCAGGTACATCATGACAATGCACCCTACACCCGCCGCACCATAATCACAGCAAAGCACAAACTCTGCAATAATCATCATAACAAGCACCACTGATACCATTACTATACACCTGATCAGTGTGACAAAAAACCACTTGACTGCAGAGGATGCCTTTTCTATTTTATCGACCGACTTAAGCCAATCAAGCACTGTGATGGCAAGCAAGCCTAAAAGCAGTGTAAAAAACACATTGTTGCTCTTAAATTCGAGCACTGTATTGTTTATTGCAAGGTCAAACGGTATCTCAGAGATAAGCGCGAATATAAACATCCTCGCAGCATATTTTTCCCTGCTGTGTGTATATTTGAACCCCTCCACAAGCAGGAAACAGAAAACAGGAAAGGCCATGCGCCCTATAGAACGCATGACCCAGTAGATATCAATAAGCGTTTGTCCACCTATCCCGTTATTTATCATCTGAAGAATAACCGTTGCCGCAATATGGTCTATGAGCATGGTAAAAATGGCTATAAGCTTAAGTGTGCTTCCACTGATACCAGACTTTGCGATAACTTTTTCCAAAATCCTATACTCCTGCCATATTTACGGTAATCCTGTCAAGATGCCAGATATCGTCCACATATTCCTGGATTGTTCTGTCTGAAGAGAACTTTCCTACATGTGCGATATTGAGCAGTGCACTCTTTCTCCATGCGCTCTTGTTCTTGTAATAATCATTAATCTTCTGCTGTGCATTTGCATATGAGCGGAAGTCTGCGAGGATAAAGTAGCGGTCAGCCACCTGTCCCTGCTGTGGATTGAGCAGTGAGTTGTAAAGCTCCCTGAAAAGCTCATGGTCATTTGGTGAATATGTGCCGTCTACGAGCTGGTTTACTACCTTTCTTAGCTCGGCATCGTTATTATATACATCAACAGGATTGTAGTCATGTCTGTTCTCGTGTGAGATGACCTCATCAGAGCTCATTCCAAAGATAAACATGTTGTCAGCCCCTACCTCATCGAACATCTCGACATTGGCACCATCCATAGTTCCGATAGTGAGCGCTCCATTGAGCATAAACTTCATGTTTCCTGTTCCGGATGCCTCCTTGCTCGCTGTGGAAATCTGCTCGCTGACATCTGCTGCCGCAAAAATAATCTCGGCATTGGATACCTTGTAATCCTCGATAAATACTACCTTTAGCTTGCCGCCAATAGAAGCATCGTTATTTATCACATCAGCCACGCTGTTGATGAGCTTTATTGTTTTCTTTGCATTTCTGTAGCCTGCTGCTGCCTTTGCTCCAAAAATGAATGTTCTAGGATAGAAATCCATAGACGGATTTTCCTTAATCTTGTTGTACAGATACATCACATGAAGGATGTTCATGAGCTGTCTCTTGTACTCGTGAAGTCTCTTAACCTGCACATCAAAGATAGAATCCGGATTTACATCAATACCATTGTGCTCCTTTATATACTTTGCTAAACGCACCTTGTTTGCTCTCTTAATCTCAGCAAACTCCTGCTGTGCAACAGGGCTGTCCGCATAAGCCTTGAGCTTTGAAAGCATTGTAAGATCTGTAATCCAGCCGGCTCCTACCTTTTTTGTTGCCCAGTCTGCAAGGAGTGGATTTGCATGTGCTAAGAATCTACGCTGTGTGATTCCGTTTGTCTTGTTATTGAACTTCTCAGGGAACATCTCATAGAAATCATGAAGCTCCTGATTCTTAAGTATCTCTGTGTGAAGCTTTGCAACACCGTTTACAGAATAGCCTGCAACGATAGCCATATTTGCCATCTTGACCTGTCCGTCATAGAGGATAGCCATCTTTCTTACCTTGTCCTCATTGCCAGGATATCTCTCATTAATCTGCATCACAAATCTTCTGTTTATCTCGTCAACAATCTGGTATACACGAGGAAGCAGTCTCTGGAATATCTCAATTGGCCACTTCTCAAGCGCCTCAGCCATGATTGTATGGTTAGTGTAGGCTACACATCTTGTAGTGATATCCCATGCATCATCCCATGACAGATGTTCCTCGTCCACAAGGATTCTCATAAGCTCTGCGACTGCAACTGTAGGGTGAGTATCGTTCATTTGGAAAACAGCTTTATTGGGGAGATCTTTTAAATCGCTGTGATGCTTTTTAAACCTTGCAAGTGCACGCTGGATGCTTGCTGATACAAAGAAATACTGCTGCTTTAAGCGAAGCTCCTTGCCCTTTACATGGTTATCGTTTGGATAGAGCACCTCAACAAGGTTTCTTGCAAGATTTTCCTGCTCCACTGCCTTGTCGTAGTCACCCTGGTCAAAGGACTCGAGCGAGAAGCCGTTTTTTGGCTCTGCATCCCATATCATGAGAGAATTGACCACATTGTTGTCATAACCGACTATAGGCATATCATAAGGCACTGCAAGCACCGACTGATAGTCCTTCTGCTCGAAATGAAGCTCTCCGTTTTCATCTGTGCTCTCCTGCACATATCCTCCAAACTTGACCTCATAGCAGTACTCCGGACGACGAAGCTCGAATGGATATCCGTCCTTGAGCCAGTTGTCAGGCACCTCAATCTGGAAGCCGTCTGAAATCTGCTGCTTGAACATACCATATCTGTATCTGATTCCACAGCCGTATGCAGGATATCCAAGTGTGGCAAGTGAATCCATGAAGCACGCTGCCAGTCTTCCGAGTCCACCGTTTCCAAGTGCCGGATCAGGCTCCTGGTCCTCAATAGCATTGATATCCACACCAATCTCATTGAGAGCCTCCTTGACCTCCTTGTATGCTGAGAGGTTTATAAGGTTGTTGCCGAGAGCTCTTCCCATCAAAAACTCCATGGACATATAGTAAACAACCTTTGGATCGTCCTTGTCCATCACTCTCTGTGTGGCAATCCACTCATCCATGATGACATCCTTTACGGCCTCTGATACAGCCTGATAAAGTTCCTGCTGTGTGGCATCATCTATAGTCTTACGATATTTATTTTTTAAATTGTCTGATACAGTCTTAATAAACACCTTTTTGCTAAACGTATTATCTCTCATTTTATTCCTCCTTATGGCACTAAAAGGGAGCAAATTAATGCTCCCTCTCGTGCAGAGATTATTGTTTTTCAACTGCAAGCTTAACAGCCTCACCATTAATCTTCCAATCCTTTTCATAACCCTTAAGTTCGCCTGATTTAATTGATACGGCAAGAACCTCGGTCTTGATTTCATCACCAAACTTTTCAAATACATTTGAAAGCTTCTCATCTGCCTCGTATGTCACAGCGATGTGGTCCATAACCTCAAAGCCTGCGTCCTTACGCATTGTCTGGATCTTACTGATGATTTCTCTTACGAAACCTTCCTCGATAAGCTCAGGAGTGAGGTTGGTGTCAAGAACAACGGTTATATTGTTGTCAGACTGTGTCACATAGCCCTCCATCTGAGTCATCTCGATAAGTAAATCCTCTTTAGATAATACAACTTCATCGCTAATGCTGTCAAGCTTGAGAGAGCCGGTGCTGTTAAGCTCCTCCATGGCCTTATGACCATCAAGCTCAGCTAAAACTGCCTTAATCTGGCCAAGGTATTTACCATACTTAGGACCCACTGTTCTAAGCTGTGGCTTGAATTTGTAGGTGGTGTAGTGTGATACATCATCAGTGAACTCAACCTCTTTTACGTTGAGCTCGTCTGCGATGATATCCACATAAAATTCATCCAGTTTTTCCGGAGCCTTTACAAACATTTTTCCGATTGGCTGACGGTTTTTGATATTTGCCTCGTTACGACATGCACGTCCGAGTACTACAACCTTTAGTACCTCATCCATATCAGCTTCGAGCTTTTTGTCAATCAGCTTCTCATCAACTACAGGATAGTCGCACAGATGAATTGACTCCGGTGCGCTCTTGTCGATAGAGCAGACAAGATTTCTGTAGATATCCTCTGTCATGAAAGGAATCATAGGTGCTGCCGCCTTTGATATGGTGACAAGTGCTGTATAAAGTGTCATGTATGCGTTTATCTTGTCCTGCTCCATGCCCTTTGCCCAGAAACGCTCACGGCTGCGGCGTACATACCAGTTACTTAAGTCGTCTACGAACTCCTGAAGGTACTTTGCCGCCTCCGGAATCTTGTAATTTGACAGGCACTCATCCACTCCTGCCACTGCTGAGTTGAGCTTTGAAAGAATCCACTTGTCCATTACTGCAAGCTTATCATACTCAAGGCTGTATTTTGTAGCATCAAAGCTGTCGATATTTGCATAAAGCACGAAGAATGCGTATGTGTTCCAGAGTGTTCCCATAAACTTACGCTGTCCCTCAAGCACGAGCTTTCCTGAAAACTTCTTTGGAATCCATGGAGCTGATGCTGTGTAGAAATACCATCTGATGGCATCCGCACCGTATGTCTCAAGTGCATCAAACGGATCTACCGCGTTGCCCTTTGACTTGGACATCTTCTGTCCGTTCTCATCCTGTACGTGTCCAAGCACGATGACATTCTCATAAGGAGCCTTGTTGAAAAGGAGTGTAGACTCAGCCATGAGTGAATGGAACCATCCACGTGTCTGGTCAACTGCCTCTGAGATAAACTTGGCTGGGAACTGCTTCTCAAATACTTCCTTGTTCTCGAATGGATAGTGGTGCTGTGCAAATGGCATGGCTCCTGAATCAAACCAGCAGTCAAGTACCTCTGGTACACGGTGCATATCCTTGCCACATTCAGGACACTTGATTGTCACAGCGTCGATGTATGGTCTGTGAAGCTCTACCTCTGCTGCCTTTGGATCTCCTGCTTTTTCGGCGAGCTCTGCACGGCTTCCGATACACTCTCTGTGTCCGCATTCACACTCCCAGATATTGAGTGGTGTGCCCCAGTAACGGTTACGTGAGATAGCCCAATCCTGTATATTCTCAAGCCAGTTTCCGAAACGTCCTGAACCGATAGACTCAGGAATCCAGTTTACTGTATTGTTGTTTCTGATAAGGTCATCCTTTACTGCTGTCTCCTTGATGTACCATGACTCTCTTGCATAGTAGATAAGAGGCTTGTCACATCTCCAGCAGTGTGGATACTCATGCTCAAATTTCGGAGCATCGAAGAGCTGCTTTCTGCCGCTTAAGTCCTTTAATACCTCAGGATCTGCATCCTTTACCCACATACCGGCAAACGGAGTCTCTGCTGTAAGCTCTCCCTTGTCGTTTACAAACTGTACAAATGGAAGGTCATAATTTCTTCCGACATTGGCATCATCCTCACCAAATGCAGGAGCGATATGAACGATTCCTGTACCGTCTGACATAGTAACATATGTGTCACATGTCACGAAAAAGCCCTTCTTGCCCTGCTTATCGGCAACCTGCTTAGCGCAGTCATAAAGCGGCTCATACTCCTTGTACTCAAGATCCTTTCCTTTGTATGTCTCAAGCACCTCATATGCCTTCCTGCCTGCCTCTGCATCCTCTTTTGAAAGAAGCTGTGAGAGCACCTTGTCTGCAAGTGCCTCTGCCATATAATATGTGTAGCCATCAACAGCCTTTACCTTTACATATGTGTCATTAGGGTTCACACAGAGTGCCACGTTGCTTGGAAGTGTCCATGGAGTTGTGGTCCATGCGAGGAAATATGCATCCTCTCCTACTACCTTAAAACGTACTACTGCTGATTTTTCTTTAACTGTCTTGTAGCCCTGTGCCACCTCCTGTGCAGAAAGCGGTGTTCCACAACGAGGACAGTAAGGAACAATCTTGAAGCCCTTGTAAAGAAGTCCCTTGTTCCAGATTTCCTTGAGAGCCCACCACTCTGACTCAATGAAATTGTCGTCATATGTGACGTATGGATTGTCCATATCAGCCCAGAAACCTACTGTGTTGGAGAAATCCTCCCACATACCCTTGTATTTCCATACAGACTCTTTACACTTTTTGATGAATGGCTCAAGTCCGTAGTTCTCAATCTGATCCTTGCCGTCAAGGCCGAGAAGCTTCTCCACCTCAATCTCAACAGGAAGTCCGTGTGTATCCCAGCCTGCTTTACGTGGCACATATTTGCCCTTCATGGTCTGGAATCTTGGAATCATATCCTTTATGGTACGTGTCTCAACATGTCCGATGTGAGGCTTTCCGTTTGCTGTAGGAGGTCCATCATAGAATGTGTATGTCTCTCCTTCTTTTCTGTTTTCCATAGATTTTCTGAAGATATTGTTCTCTCTCCAGAACTGCTCTGTCTTCTTCTCGCGTTCAACGAAGTTCATATTGGTGTCAACTTTGTTGTACATGACTATCTCTCCTTATTCTATATTGTTCGTGAACATCCCAACATGCACCTCAAATTCGACTCTTACGAGGCTTCCTTGTGGCTTACTCCACTACAATTTTCGGTTTATGGAATATTCACAAAAAAAGGCACACATTCCTGTAATTAGGAACGCGTGCCTGATACGTCTATACCACCTATTACAATGTACTTAAGGGAAATACCCTTGCATACCCGCCCCTGTAACGTAGGGAATACGTCAGAACCTACTCTCGCAACGCTGTATGGCGATTTTAGCCTGCGGCTCAGAAGTGATTTTCAAAACGGCTCTACTCATACCGGCTCTCACCTGCCCCGGCTCTCTTTGACTTTCTTGCCATCTCTACTGTCTTCGTCACTGCCTTTTACTAACTGTGTTTAAGTATATAACTGAAAAGCCACTGTTGTCAAGATGTAATTCATTCTGTAATAATTTGATAATAATTAACTCTAATAAATGCCATCATACTCAAAATTCTGATAATCAAAATCGTCATAATCATAAGAATCATAATCATAATCGTAATCATCATAGGAATCGTCCTGATTATAATACTCATAGCCCTCATCAAAGCCCTTCATGAACTCCTTTTCAAAATCTGTGCTTACATTTGAGCCTGCCACAACCCAGAATATGATGCTGACTATAACTGAGATAGCTGCTGTTGCTATACCAACTATACCAAACACCTTGTTGTTGCCCTTTATGATATGTATAATACCAAAAATGATAGCAAGCAGAGCTGTCACATAATTGATGCATGTACAAAACAGTACAATAGATGCGATTCCAAGTACCAGAGAAGCTATACCAAAGCCATTGCTGTTCTTTGGCGGCTGGTTGTATGGATTAGCTCCATACTGTGGCTGATTGTATGCTGTCTGTCCGTATGCGGTCTGATTGTAGCCACCCTGTCCGTTTGGCTGCTGGCCATACTGCGTCTGTCCGTAAGCTGACTGATTAAATGAGCCCTGAGCATATGTGTTCTGGTTGTATGTACCCTGGGCATTTGGATTCTGATTGTATGCACCCTGGGCATTTGGATTCTGATTGTATGTACCCTGATTTGCATAACCATATGCACTGCCCGGATTATTGACATATCCGTCTGTGCTGCCTGTCTGGTCTGATGACTGTCCATATGCATTCCCACTTTCCTGCTGGGATACAGACTGATTATATGTGTCTGTCGGCTGACTGTATGTGTCCTGCGGCTGGCTGTATGTGTCTGAGCCATTTGCTGTTCCTGAAGACTGACCGAATACACCTGTATTGTCCGGTGTGCCTGACGACCGGTTGTCATTGTTCATATAATTGTTATCGTCCATAACTTCCTCCATATATCCTATTGTTTATGTAGCCATTGTGTTATTGTGTTAGAAATATTTTATCAT
>ERZ1031933.148-NODE-148-length-17998-cov-15.414479_pt1 | contig 17998 bp, 6 predicted proteins | sample MGYA00517880_ERZ1031933 | MGnify/ENA primary metagenome ERZ1031933 (study PRJEB33719, sample SAMN04261283) | wastewater metagenome | biome: rural village; feature: human; material: feces | host: Homo sapiens | place: El Salvador | collected 2014-01-14 ... | reverse complement strand
ATTAATATGTTTCATATTGATTATGGGGAATAATAGGAAAAGACTTATTTATAATATGGCTAAGAAGATAAGTGATGCTTATATGACATATACTTGTAGCTGTGCATTTATTGAAAATAATTTAGTAGATAAGAAAGTATCTCAGAAGTTTAAAGAACTTAAAGATGCTATTGTGGAACAATCAAATAGTATAAAATGAAAAGAATAATTCTTACAAGAGGTATTCCTGCCAGTGGTAAGAGTACTTGGGCTAAACAAGAGGTTCTTAAAGACCCAGAACATTCTATTAGAATTAATAGAGATGATTTAAGAAATATGAGTGGTAAATATTGGGTTCCTGCAAGAGAGCATTATATCAAAGCTTGCAAAGGTATTATATTGATATCTGCTATGAATTTTCAATTTGATACTATTATCATTGATGAAATGAATCTTAATCCTAAAGAAAGTGGGGAATTAAAAGGTGAAATTGCAATGGTGAATGATGCTTTTAAAGGAGGTCAAGATAAATATGTAGTTGAAATTAAAGATTTTACAAATGTACCTTTGGATGTATGTCTTGAAAGAGATAGTAAAAGAGAAAATCCTATAGGAGAAGATATAATTAGGGGTATTTTTAATAAATATAAAGAATTATATAATTTAAAAGAAACTAGTGATGAGTAATACACCAACATTAATGCAGAGTGAAGAAAGAAGACTCAATGAGTTGAATTCTGAACCAAAGAAAATTAAAGTAGATGTTACTGTAAGTATTACTATGAGTAAAACTACTACTATTGAAATTAGTGAAGGGGATGAAAATGATGACAATAAATTGCTTACAGCATTTGATTCTCAGAAGTATTCTCCTGAACAGATTAGAGCTATTCTTGAAGAATATAAACATAGAAAGAGTATTAATAATTTCCAAACTAAACTTAATGATTTAAGGGGTTGGGTAGTTGATGATAAATGTATTAATTTAGAATAATATGAAGTTAATTAATCAAAGTTATGAAATCTGTAATCAAACAGATTTTAGTTTGTTAGGTATCTATAAACATATAGAAAAATGTGCTAGAGTATCTTATAAAAGTGAAGACAAAATTACAGATATTAGTGCTACTCCATTTGTAAATATGTTAGAAGAACATAAGCATGATGCTCCACTTGAATTTGGTACTATTCACTTTAAGATGCCTATTACTTTACTTAAGACATTTGCTGAAGATTTAATGTATCATAATTTATATAATATGGAATGGATTAAATGTAAAGCAGTAAATAATTATGCTTACTTTACTACTAATTATAGGCATTGGCATGTTATATTAGATAAAGTACCTTATGTAGGAGAATACTTAGATTTTGGAGATGAAAATCTGGATAATTATCCTAAAAGATATACAGTAAAACTTATTACTAATAGAGCTGTAAGTCATGAAGTAGTAAGACATAGAACAATGTCTTTTATTCAGGAATCTCAAAGATATTGTAATTATGGTAAAGGCAAATTCAATAATGAAGTCACATTTATTAAACCTTGTTGGTTAGCTATAAAAGAAGGTACTTATACTGAAAAGAATTATCATGATAATTTCTATACTAGTAAAAATGTTGAGTATGATTTTATGATACATCTTCTTACAGCAGAGGCTACTTATTTTAAGCTTCTTGAAAAAGGTTGGAAACCACAACAGGCTAGAGTAGTATTACCTAATAGTACTAAAACAGAATTATATATGTGTGGATTTAAAGAAGCTTGGGAACATTTCTTTGAACTTAGAGATAACAAGATAGTTGACCCACAGATGTATGATTTAGCACATCCAATGCATCAAGATTTTATTAATAATAAATATTTATAATTATGTTTGAAAAAGGAATTATGATTGAAAAAGAAATTAAAAAAGGTGATATTCTTAGTGAAAGTTCTCATTATAGAGTAAAGAATATTCTTGGTAGTAGTGTTATTCTTGAACACTTTGAAAGTAAAAATGAAGTAGCTATTGATAAGGATTATCTTCATAATTTCTGTAATACTGCTGATGGATATACTACAGAAGTAAAAGTTACTAAAGAAGACAAAAAAGATGGTACTCCTGGAATTAGAAGTATATGGGAGAATATTCATAGTAGTAAGGTATTTACTGTATGTTTTAAGAAGCAAGATAAAGCTAAAAGTACTAAACAATTTAAAACAGAAGTAGATACTCTATCTGAACAAATATGCCAAGAAATTGATAAGGTTAAAAATTCAAAGAAAGGTGTAGCAGATTGGGCTAAGAAAACTCTTTATACTCTTATGAATAATCCTATTCCTAAAATTGTTGAAGGAGAAGATAGAGTTCTTAGAGGATATAAAATTCAATTTGAATCTAGAGATGGTAAATATCAGTGTATTGATATGGATATTGAGGATTCAGAAAACAATGTAAGATTAGTCAATATTAATACTATTAAATGGCTTATTATTGATAATACTAAATACATTGTTCAATAGTTTTAATTGTTAATAATGTTAAGAAGGTACTATAAGCGATTTGTTTATAGTACCTTTAATTTTTACTAAAAAGTTTTGCAACTAACTATAAAAGTTGTATCTTTGCAAACAAATAATTTAATTAAATATAAGGAATATGGCAATACATTGTATGTTACTCACTGGAGATAATATTAGAATAGTACAGAATTTTTTAAGTGAGTTTAAAGACAAGTATGATTGTATGCAGACTTTTGATATGGTAAGGTCTATGATTAGTGCTTGGCAAAGTGCTAATTTTAAAGATGGTGAAGAACCTACAATGCCTACAAAAGATGAAATAGAGAAATTTATACAATCACAATTAGGTAAAGATAAACAAAGTCCTGTGGCTCCTGTAAAGAGTACTAATATAGCAGAGTATGTTAATACTGAAGGAAAAGATAAAGGTTTTCTTACTAAGAAAGGAGAAGAACTTTTAAGTACTACTTTTGATAAAAGTAAATTTAATAAGGGGACTAATAAAGTAAGTATATATCCAGGAGTTAATGGTACAGAAATTAGAATAGATTGGACTAGTCCTAGAACTGGAAATTCTGCTTCTGTTATTTATTCTGGGAGTTCTACAAGAAAAGTTTGGGACTTATTTAATTCTAAGGGAGGTAATGTTACTAACGTTACTAGTGATATATATTGGGATGCTTTGAATAAGATTATTCCTAACTCTCTTAGGGAGTTAGTAGAATCTGGTAAATATAATGAATTAGATACTACTGCTATAGAGACTGATACTAAGACTCTTGTAGTTAAAAAGACTGCTCTAGAAGATTATTTTGAAAAAGAATATAATGTATTTAAACAAGGTAGAAGTTTAGATTATAATACTAAACAGATTAATAAAGCTTTATCTCCTGTACAGGAGACTACAGAGAAACAAGATACTACTTCTATACAAGAAGAGGCTCCTATACAGGAAGATGATAAATCATATGCTGAGGATTTAGCTAGATGTGCTAGACAAATGTCTCCTATAGAAAGAAAACATAGAGTAGAAAGAATTACTAGAATGTTTTCATCTATAGTAAATAGTAAATTAAAGGATAAGTTAGCTGCTTATAATGATAAAATTCAAGCAGAAACTAATCCTAAAGTAAAGAATGATTTATTATTTGGTAGAAAGAAAATTACTAGATTCAGTGTTATTAAGTCTGAAGGTGTACAGAGTATTATGCTGGAAGTAAGAAAAGCCTTTCAAGTATATGCTGAGGCTCCTTTAGAGGCAAAGATAGCTATAGAAAAGCAACAAATATTAAGTGTTAAACCTAATCTTAATGATAGGATAGCTACTAATATAGCTAGAGATGTTGCAGAAAGAAAGACTAAAGCTTTTCAAAATGTACTTAATAACTTTCAAGTATTAGCAGAAGAAGCATTAGGAAACTTAGCATTAACTGAGGGTATTTCTGTTAACTTAAATAGTAACTTTGTACTTAATACTCAAGAGAATAGTGATACTTTCAATGAGGATGGTAAACAAACTAATCAAGGAGATGTATTTGAGAAAGAGGAATCTTTGAAAGATGGATGGATGACTGATGTTAGACAGGTAGCTACTTTTGATAGTCTTACTGCTAGAGTTAGACAAGCCATAGGTAATATGGTAAGATATGATTCTACAGGTAATGTTGATAGAGATGATTTAGGAGATAATATCTATCTTAATGCAGGTTATGTACATTCAGAATTAATACAGGCTCTTAGAAATATGATTAGTGCTGAAGATATGATTCCTATGCTTGAACAACTTAGTAAAAAGAAGGTTTGGGTAAAACAGATTATTAATGAATTAAATAATGATAATCAACTGTTTACTGAGTTTTATAGAGCATATAGAAAGGATTATGTCAATTATTTCATTCAGAAAGTAAGTACTAATAGTGATACTTCTACAAGTACTAAAGTAATGTCTATTAATGGTGCAGAAGGTACTTCTCATTACTTTGATGAATGGAGAGATAACTATGAATATGGTAATGTTCTTACTACAGATAGTATATATGATAAGAATGGAGACATTCAATTAAAGAATGCTAAAGTAGGTCTTGATTTAGTTAATGAATTACTTGATATATTTGAAGACAGAGAAACTATTGCTGAAAATCTTACTGATGAAAATATAGCAAGAATTAAGAAAGCTATGAATATGTTAGGTGCTAGTGTAGATTCAGAAACACTTGAAAACGCATTAAAGTTTAACTTAGATAATAAAGCTTTCAAGCCAGCAGTTAATGTCTTATTAAGTAATTTAAGAACTATTTATTATGACTTAAATAAAGGTAATGAGAAAGTTAAAGATGGTGAATATATAGACTTACTTAATATTCATGGTACTGCTTTTAATAATATTGCAGAAGTAATCAATAAAGTAGATGAAGATACTATTGAATCTAGTGTAAGACAAGGTGATAAAACTATGTATGCTCATATTAATCCTTCTTATGTAACAACTCTTATTAAGAAGTTACAGAGAGAAGATACTTATAAACAGGTACTTGATGATTATAGAGTATGTAATTGGTTTAATAAGAATGGTAAATGGAGAAATAGTATATTAGAAGAAATTGAAAATAATGCCGAAGTAAGAAGTAATTTAAAGCATGTAGTACTCCTTCAATATAATAGAAAAGAATATAGTGCTTGGACAGATTTAGATGCTACATTAGCCTTATATAATATGTATATGACTGGTGCAGCAGATAGAAGTGGAAGTGAAACTTATGGTTATTATCAAATACCTATGTTATCTGATGCACAATCTGCTGAGTTTATTAAATTCAAGAGATATAAGAAGGGATATGAAGAGAAGTTACTTGATAAGTTTAAAGACTTAGTATATCAGGAAATTGATAGAATCAATCTTGTTAAAGAAAGAGCTACTACTGATAATCATATAGACCCTATTGCTAACTTTGATATGAATGGTAAAAAGATGGGAGGTGCAGAATTTAAGTTCTTCCCTGAATTAAATCAAAAAGATCAAAGTGGCAAGACATTTCTTCAAGCTATAGATGAAGCTAAACAGATATCTATGGATGAAGTTGATAACTTAATTAAAAATACTATTAAGTCTATAATGGATAGTAGATTTAAAGAGGCTATTCAACACTATAAGAATATTGGTCTTTATGATAGAATTGGTACAGAGAAGAATGCTAGATTTAAGTATGTAAATGTTTATTCTGAGGAAGGAATGAATGATAGAATGAGAGAGTGGTTCTGGAATAGTACTTATTTTACTTCTCAATTTATTGAACTTACAACTACTGATTTAGCTTATTATAAAAATCTTGAGGATTTCCAAAAGAGAAATAAGCAAGACCATGCACCAGCAGAAAGACTTAATACTCTTGCTACTTGGAATGGTAAACCAGTATTAGTAAACAATGATGGAAGTAGAAGAACTACTAGAAGAGTTATTTATCTTAAAGATAATATTCTTCCTGCTAATAGTATGGATAGTATTAATGAGATACTTGAAGCCAGAGTTAAAGATAAAGATGATGCCTTTACTGCTTATGATAAAGCTGCTATTATGTCTATATTTAATAGAGTCAATGTAGCAGATGCACAAGCTTATAATACATTACCATCATTTAGGTCTACTCAAATTATGGCAGGTATGTGGTCTGATGCAGAAGAAACAGCCTACAATAATATTATGAATAATAAGTGGACTGCAAGTGATTTCTTAGTACTTTGGAATACAAGAAAACCATATCTTTATACTCAGAAGAATCAACCTGATGGAATGGGTGGAATTATGAAAGTTCCTACTCAACATAAGAATTCTGAGTTCCTTCTCCTTACAGGAGCAATGTTTGGTCAAATACTTCATTCAAGTAAATTGCAAGCTCTTAATGACTTTATGGTAAAGAATAATATAGATTCTGCTATGTTTGAAAGTGCTGTAAAGGATGGCTTACAAGGTACTATTAATCTTAATGATGCTACAAATTATGCTTCTACTATGGCTGTCCTGGAAAATGTAACCAGGCTTAATGGTAAAGAAAACCCAAATGTAGTACATGAGTTTGATTATAATGATTATGGTATTCAGACATCTACTCCTGAACATGGTATTGATAAAGTACAACTTGTAGGTACTCAGATTAGAAGATTAATTAGTTCTGATATGAATCCTAATAGAGACCCTAACTTTAAATTAAAGTATAAAGATAGGGAATTTACACAGGAAGAATGGATGAATTATTTTAATGCTATCAATACTGCTAATATTCAAGAAGCTTTTAAGGAAGTATCTGATAAGTTTAATGATATTCATGAAGTTGAGAAAGAACTTATAAGAGAAGTAAGAAGTAATCCTAGATATGGAACAGACTTAATTAGAGCATTAACTCTTGATAAGAATGGTAACTTCAATATCCCTCTTATAGACCCTTCACAGACTTTGAGAATACAAGCATTACTTAACAGTATATTGAAGAATAGGGTTACTAAACAGAAAATTAATGGTGGAGCATTAATTCAAGCTTCTCCTTTTGGTCTTGATGAAAGTAAACAACCTCAAATTGTTTATAATGAAGATGGTTCTATTAAATATTTTGAAGCTTATCTTCCTTGTCCAACAGAAGAATTATATAATGCTTTACTAGACCCTAATACTCATGAACTTGATATTAATAAAAAGGATAGTAAAGGTAATTATATAGTACCAGAAAAGTATAGAGAAGTAATAGGTTATAGAGTTCCAACTGAGGATAAATATTCTATGCAACATATTAGAATAAAGGGATTCTTACCTAGACAAGTAGGTAGTGTAATTATATTACCTAAAGAGATTACTGCTTTAGCAGGAAGTGACTATGATGTTGATAAAGTTTATGTAATGTTTCATAGTTTATTTACTAAGAATAACTATAACATTAAGAAAGCTTGGGATGATTTTTATCAATTAGAATCAAGTAAAGATATTCTTAAAGAAATTGATAAGAATTATGGTGAGGCTTTACAGCAATATATTGCTGAACAAACTGAAGGAGAACCTTTAGATTCTGAGGATTTAAATGATTTAGCAGAAGAATTTAAAGGCTGGTTAAAAGATAATAATGTCAAGAGATATAATCTATCTGAAACTGCTCAAACAAGATTCTCTGAATGGTTTAATAAGAACAAATCCAAGTATTTAATAAATAGTTCTTTTAGTACATATGACTATGACTTTGATAAAATAGAAGGAAATGACAAGTTAAGTATTTATAATAATGCAAAGGCTAATAGTAAGAAACAAAGAGATTCTTTGATGATTGACCTTATGTGGAGTGTATTATCACATAAAGATACTGCTAAGAGTATTCTAGAACCTGGTGGTTTTGATAAACCAAAAAAGGCTGCTAGAATTAATACTATCTTATATAATGTTGATAAAGAAACTCTTACTAAATTAGGAGGTTTAAAAGGACTTGAGAAACTTAGTCTTGATGAACTGGATGATTTAGCAGATAAATATAAGGAGAAACTTAATCCATTAGTACCTACTACTTGGGTTACTCTTCATCAAAGAAATATGTCTGGTGCATCTCTTATCCCTATGGCTGCTACTAATAATGCTTCTCATGCATTAATGCAGCAGACTAAACTTGGTATTAAAGATGAATATCAGTTGACATTTAATGGTCATAAATATAACTCTTTACATGATATTAAGAATGTAGATGGTGAATTTATTACCAGAAATATTGCTAGTTTCTTGGCAGCCTTTGTAGATAATGCAAAAGACCCTATTGCAGGTGATATGAACTTCAATGAAATTACTGCTTCTAGTGCATTTGCATTATTAAGAATGGGTGTAGGAATTAATACTATGTCACTTATAATTAATCAACCTATTGTAAGAGATATAGTAAAAGAAGTACAGAATAATAGAGTATCATTAGCAGAAGCTATTATTAATACTATTAATAAGTATAAAAATTATAATAATGGCACAAATGTTAATAGTTACTATACTAAAATAGAAGATTATAATTTTAAAGATGAAGACTTAGCAAGTAATATTATAGCAAGAAAAGATGCAGATACAGCTAATACTAGTGAAGGTCATGAATTCTATGCTAATCAATTAAAAGTAGGCTTTATGTTTGCAAGACTCAATAAATTAGCAGGTGATTTGAATGAATTTACTAATGCTACTAGAGCTGATACTCAAAATGGTGGAGCAGGACCTTATATCTCTTCAGATATAATTAATATTGAAAAAGTTGAAAAATTAATAATGGCTCCTAGAAAAGATGCTAATTACTCTCTTACAGGAACATTAGGATTACTTTCATTTAATTTAAATGAAGAAGGTATTATTAATAGTCCATTACCTATATTACAGGCATTCTTTACTTATGGTGTAGAATCTACTGAGAAGTTATTTAATAAGTATTTTCCATACTATAATAATACTTATACCAGTATTATAAGTACTATAAAAGATATGACTAGATATGGTAATTTAAATGAAAAGCAGAGAAATAGTATATATAATGATTTTATTAGCTATATGCTAGCAGAAACTAGTGAATATACTTATAAAGATGAGAAAGGTAATCCTATATCTGAAAGAAAATATTATATCACTAAATTCCCTGCTGAGTTTGATGCTTTCAAAAAAGCTCATCCAGAGTTATCTCAGTTACCTATTATAAACAGAATAAAATATAATAAGTTTACTAAATATAATCCAGCACCATCTCTTACCTTTAGTAATGTAGGTAGAATTACTGATATACAGAAGCAAGACTATATTAGAAGTTGGGAAACACTTATGAACATTAATGATGAATGTAGGGATATGGCTATTAAGCTATTTCTTTACTGCAATTATAAAGGTTTAGGTTTTAGTCCTAATGGATTTAGTCATTTAGCTCCTGTAGCAGTAAAAGAGAATACTGGTAACTATATAGAAACTCTTGAAGATATGTACTTTGAGAAAGCTGATGTAACTACTTTTATAGGTCAATATTTTAGAAATCACTTAGATGATAGAACATTAGTACCAGATATTACTGGAGCATCTTATGTAAGTGAAGTTAATCTCGAAACAGAAAATTTTGATGTTAAAGTTGATTTCAATTCATCTATGGATGATAAAAAAATTGCTAAACCATTTGATGATAAAAGTGCTCCTGAATATTTACCTTATGTTCATATTAATTATAAGGGGGCTGATTTATACTTTGAAAGAGTAAATGGAGCTAAAGATTTAATAGCTTCTTATCAAAGAATACAGCCTTTAGGAGTAAAGAATCAATATGTAGAGTATGATAGTAATGCTAGTGAAGATATGGAATCAGTAGTACCTAAACCACAAGCATATAAAGCTAATCTTAATGATTATGTTGATAATACAGATATTACAGATAATCAAGATATGGCTAATTTTGTTATGGAACAACAGCAATCTGCACAAGCAAGTTTACTTGCTGTAATTAAACAGAAAGCTGCTGAAAATGGTTATACTGAATCACAACCTATTGATAAACTAGAAAAGCTTCCTCCTGTAACAGAGGATGAACAAGGAAATAAATTCTGTGATAATGTAATAGCAAGATTTTAATATGAGTAAATGTACATTTATACCAACAAATAAAGAGGGGAATATCCCCTCTTTATTTACACAATTAAAAAGTTATTTTGGAAATACTAAACAAGCATTATATTACTGGCAGAGAGTTAAATCTCCAGAGTTTAGTAAAACATTTCCAAATGTTAGATATGATAATGAAGGTAATCCATTGATGGAAGACCTGATGTATAAAGTTGGCTTGGATGGTCTTAAAGATGAGCTTAGCCAGCTAAAAAATTTAAATCAGCATAATAGTCCTGTAGCTAGAAATTATACTAATGTAATGAATCTAGAGGAACAAGCTGTGTCATTTAATAGAAATAGTCCTTATAGAAGTAAGTTCTTTGCAACAGTAACTAATGTAGAGGATAAAGTAAAGTTATCTATAAGACCTATAAGAGAAAATAAAGAAGATATAGCTCATAAAATTGAATTTAATAGTAAGTTAAATAGGAGATTAGAAGGACTATTATCTGACTGGGGTATAGGAGTCGGTGCATTAAGTGAACTTGAAGAAAAGCAAGGAATTAATGGTATAACAGATTTTGATTGTGCAATAACTACTGCTAACGGTTTAAAAACTTTAATTAGAGTAGCTAAAGGTCAAAGAGGTCAAGATGTATTACCAGAAGAGTTTGCACACTTTGCAATAGAAGCAGTAGATACTCCATTAAAAGCTAGAATGACTAATGTACTTAGTGATGAAAATATACTTGAGAGAATCTTTGGTGATACATATCAAGATTATATGAATAAGTACAATAATAATCTTGACTTAATGGCTGTAGAAGCATTAGGTAAGATTATGGCTGATGTACTTAATGATAAGGAAGTATTTAATCCTAATAAAAGATTATTTGATAGGTATCTTAATCAAGTAAAAGATAAATTCAAAGATAAGAATACTGATGATATTGATAAAATAATTAATGAAGTTAAAGTTCAAGTATATAATTTAGCTAATGATATAGTAAATAACAGATATACTATGAACATTAGTACTAAAGAACATAATACTAAGTTATATAATCTTACCAGTAATGTTAGTAAATCGGCTAAGATACTTGAAAAAATTCTTGAACAAGAGCTAAAGAGATTGAAAGTATATGGTGATAAGAAAGATTTTGGTGCTGCTCAACAAGTGTTTATTAATAAATTACAAGCTGATTTACAGAATCATCAGGAGATACAAGGTATTCTTGAATATATGGATAATAGTCTTAGTGTTCTTGGTAATCTTGAAAAGAGAATGGCTAAAATTGGTAGTGGTGAATTATCAAAAGAAGAAGAATTTAAGGCTCTTAGAAATGTAAGGAACTATCTTAATTCATATGGTGTCATTATGAATGACATTAGAAAACAGATGAATGAAGCTTCTAGAGAAGGAGATGATAGCATTAAAGAAAATATTAAGGATATTCTTAATCAGAATGATATTATAATAAAGGACTTATCATCAGATTTCTATGAGATAGCCAAAGATAAGTTTACTGAATTTATAAGACCTTTTGTTGGTGATGGTTTAGCTATAACTATTGGTAGAGATAGATATAAGAAAACTTATACAGCAGAAGAATTAGTAACTTCTATGGATAGAGATATTACCTTAGCTGATAGATGGTTAGATTCAATGGCAGATTCTTCTGACCCTATGTTACAGATTTATGACCAAGTTGTAAAGAAGCAGAAAGGGGAAGCTAGACTTGATACTATTGAAATGGCTAAAGAAATTCAAGCTAAAGCTAAAGAACTTGAAGACAGAGGAGTAACTGATACTTCCTTTATGTATGAAAGAGATGAAGATGGTAATCTTACAGGTTATTTTGTACAAAAGATTTGGTGGAGTAAATATAAGAATGCTAAGAATACATTCTTTAAAAAGTTAAAAGAGAAATATGGGGATAATCCTGAAGGATTTGAAAAGATTGCAAGAGATAATGAAATCAATGAATGGTATAAGGAAAATACCTATAAAGATAAATTTGGTAATAGAAGACCTCTTATAGAAAAGTATGCTAATCCTGCTTGGAATAAGCTTACAGAAGCACAGAAAGAATATCATAGTTATATGATGGAATTAAAGTCTAAACTTGATGGTGTATTACCTAATTCTTCTAGTGTATCTGTAGGTAAAGCTCCTCAGATAAGAAGAGATTTCTTACAGAGATTTACAGGTTCTTCTTTATCTAGTCAAGGTAAATATTTCTGGGAGAACATGAAAGATTCCCTTGTAAGAAGAGAAGATGATGTTGAGTATCTTGATAAATCTGTAGTAATGGATTTTGAAGGTAATCAGGTAATGAGATTACCAGTATATTATACTAAGGATTTACAGGATATGAATGACTTATCTCTTGATACTACATCATCTATGATAGCTTATATGGCTATGGTAAATGACTTTAATAGAATGAATGAAGTTATTGATACTCTTGAAGTAGGAAGACTTGTATTAGCAGAAAGAAGAGTTAATCAAACAGAAGGTAATAAAACTAAGACTGAGCATTTCAATGTATTAGGAAGACAGATACATAATGTACTTACTAAGAAAGGAGATTCTACATACTTTATGCAGAAGTTAAATACATTTATGGAAATGCAAGTTTATGGTATTACTCATAAAGATGAAGGTTCTTTAGGTAAAGTAGATGTAGCTAAAGGTGCAGATTTCTTGAATAGAATGACATCATTAGGTACTACAGCTTTAAGTATTCTTACTGGTACTGCTAACTTATTACAGAACTTGACTATTGATAGAATTGAAGCTACTAGTGGTAGGTTCTTTAATCATTCAGAATTAGTTAAAGCAGAAGCTATATATGCCAAGGAATTACCTGCATTCTTAGGAGAATTTGGTAATAGAATTCAAACTAATAAGCTAGCTTTATTTAGTGAATTATTTAATGTTCCTCAGAATTACAAGTCAAGTGTAAGAGATGTACAATGGAATAGGAAAACTTGGGCTTCAAGATTATTTAATAGTAATGCTCTTTGGTTTACTACCAGTGCAGGAGACCATTTTGTACAACATAGAGCTGCTATTGCTTTAGCATTAAGATATAAATTAAAGGATAAAAATGGTAATTCTATTGATTTATGGGATGCTTTGGAAGTAGTTCCTATTAATAAAGATAAACCTAAATTAGGTGCTAAATTACAGATAAAACCAGGTATTACCAAGATGGATGGTAGTGATTTTACTAGAGCAGATATTATTAAATTCAGTAATCAAAATAGAGCAGTTCAGAATATGAATTATGGTATCTACAATGATGAAGATAAAAATGCTTTACAACAAAGAGCAGCAGGAAGACTTATAATGTTCTATAGAAACTGGATGAGACCTTTATATCTTAATAGATTTGGTAGAGGTAAATATAATTATGATTTACAGGACTATACTGAAGGTTATTATATGACTATGGGTAGATTTATATATCAATCTATGAAAGACCTTAAACAATCAGAGTTTGATATTATCAGACAATGGAAACATTTATCTGATATTGAGAAGGGTAATATAAAGAAAGGTCTTACTGAATTAGGTTTCTATTGGTCATTATATGCTATTATTGCTGCATTAGGTGTAGCAGGAGGTGATGATGGTAAACATAAACCTTGGTTTGCAAGAATGTCAAGTTATGCTTTACTTAGATTAAGAACTGATATGGGAGTATTATTACCTAGTCCTTCAATGATTGATGAGGGATTGAAGTTCTTTAAGTCTCCATTTGCATCAATGTCATATATAAATAAATTAAGAAAGGTGTTAAATTTAGTTGACCCATCTGTATATACAACTACTGTTAATAGTGGTATTTATAAAGGATATACAGAAGCAGAAAAAATAGGTTTAGATTTATTGCCATTCAGAAAACAGATTGTTAATTCATTAAATCCAGATGAACCAGCAAGATGGTATAAATAAAAAATAAGGGAGGAGGTTTACACCTTCTCCCTTTTTTATTTTAGCTTAAACAATTAAGTTTTGATTCTCTTTGCTTTGGTAACATTTTATTCCATGCATCTTCATTTATATTCATAAATCTAAGTAATTCTACAGTATCATTACTTAATTCATTCCATTTCTTTAATGCTTCAGGATTATCTACTACAATATTACCATCCACATTTCTACCAGTTTGTTCTTCTACATCTGTTCTAGGCTTTATTTCTTCTTTACCCAATGTACCATCAGGAGCTTCCTTATTATAAGTATTAAGTAAACTCATTGCTTTTAATAAATCTTCCTCAGCACTCTGTGGTCCTGTAGGAGTAACATTATCAGGTTTAGTTTCTTCTTGAGGTTTAGCATTAACTAAACCTGCTTGAATAAATGCAGCTTTATTAGCCTGTATAGTATTAGCCCAAGTTTTCTTATTCTCTTCTAATTCTTCACTAGTAAGAAGCTCTCTTCTACCATTCATATAAGTAACTTCACCATTAGGAAATACCATATAAGGAGAATAGAAAGTAGTAATCTTCTTGGTAGAATTATTAGTAGATTTAACTTCTTCTATATAAGCTTTAATCTCACTACCATTAATAGTAGTTACTACAGGTAAAGTACTAATATCTACTTTAACTTTTTTAGTATCAGATAATTCTAATGTCTTAACATTACTTGCAGGAATAGTATTATTATCTACTTTAGGAGTACTTATAGTAGTACCTTGCATAAATTCACTAGGTTGATAAGTAATATTGACTGTTGGTTCTGCATTAAATGCAGTAACACCTTTATCATTATAATTGATAATTAAAGGTATTAAAGCCATATTAACTACAGGCGTACCATATCTACTAGTAAATAAGTCATTATAAGCACTTAATTGCCTAGTATATTGCTCTTGAGTACTTCTTATCTGTCTATTATGCCATACAGTAGTATAATGAGTATCAAGTTTACCTTCATCAGTATAGAATCTATATTTAGATGTCTTGAAATCATAGAATCTAAATTCTCCTGTATATTTATTATAAGTCAACAAGTCTAACTCTCCAGCAATTCTCTTATCACCAATCTTATTAAATACAACTATACCATTAGCAATAGGAATTTCACCATTATTATCAAAGTATTCCTTCAATGATTTAGCTCTTGATTTAAATCTTTCAAATACTTCATTAGACATATTATCTGGCTTCTGTATAGCATCAATGTCTCCTTCAAAAGATTGTCTCATTAAATCATCAAATTCCTGACCATATTGTAAAGCTAAAGTATTAGAAGTTTGATTCTCATCTCTCTTCCAAGATTCACCTATTACATTATGTACACCCTCATACTCATGATATTGACCATCATCTTCAAGTATCTGATATATATGTCCTTCTCTACCTTCAATAGTATTATCAGGTCTTCCATTATCTAATCTCTTAACTTTAGCTTGGTCTTCCTTTAATCTATTTAAAGTAGCATTCATTTTATCTATAGCAGTAGGTCTATTATTCATATTGTCCTCATACATCTGTTTCTGCTTTTCATTAGCATAAGATTTATGAGTTACATCCATATAATGACCATTAACTTTAGTAATACCATTATAGATATAAGGACCATTTACTGCACTACCATTAAGTTCATAAGCAGCAGCTAAATCAAATATTAAATTAGCTCTTTTAGGTACTACAACACTTTCACTACTATCATAGATTTTACCATCTCTTACAAAGTAAGTATTCTTACCTAATGTTACTTTAGTACCTTCCTTATTTCCTGTAGGAGAGAATGTACCTTTAGGATTAATAGCATCTTTCTGATTACCCTCTTCATCATAATAATTGGTAGTAAACCAACTATTAGTCATTTGAGTATCTACTAAGTGAGTATAAAGTATATCATCATTAACTAATTTTTCATTATAGTCTCCTTTATTAATCTCATTCTTATCAATATTAAAAGGAGTATTCAATGAATATAAATACTTTAATATTTCATTATATACATGAGTAGGGTCTGTCTGAGTAGCAGCACTACCTCCAATAGAACCATCCACATTTAATGTAAAACTACCAGTATTATTCTCTAAGTTAATATTCTTTGTACCTTGAGGACCTCCTTTAAGAGATAAGAATATAGTACCTTTATAGCTGAATATATTCATATGGAAGCTATTAGGTAAATATAATTGCTGACATAAATCTATAAATAATTCAGTACACTTATCAGGATTAGTAGTCTTACTTAATTCATCAATAATTCTATGTATTTCTCTTGCTCTAGAATTATTAGTATCCTTTAATTTATTTAAATCAAATTCTTCTTCATTAAAGTGCTTTACTCTAATAGGTTTAGGAGAATAAGTACCTCTACTATTCTTTAATAATAAATATACCTTACCATCAGCTTGACTTCTATTATAAGGTTTCTCAGTAGTTAAATCCTTATTGGTTATTAACTCTCTGTTACTAACTATACCTAACTGTATAGGAGTACCATTCATAAGATCTTTAATAGGTCTTGTCTGGTCTTCAGTATATTTAAACTGACCTAACATAATCTTAGAAACATTAAGTTTTATTTCTTCTCCTTTTATTACTCTTTCTCTAACATTTTTAAGACCTACATAATTACCTTTTATAGCTGTAGCTGTAGATGGTAATATACCTACCACTTGGTCATTATGATACATTACTACTTCATCATAATCACCTATCTTCTCATGCTTTAAAGTAAGTTCATCTCCTACTTTTAAGTTACCCTTATTAACATAATCAAATGCACCTTTACTAACTAAATACTGATAAATATCCTTATAATTAGGATTAGCTACATCAAAATTAGTAAATGTATTAGCTGCATATTCAGAAATAGCAGGTTTATAATAATACTTTTCTGCTGACTTCTCTATACTTTCTACATCAGTTTTTAACTCAGTCAAGTTATTAGTATTCTCTTGTCTTTCAGTTAATACTGGTCTATCAGGTTGAATACTATTAAGTACTTTATTTACTTCTTCATAAAGAGTATCTCTAGTCTTAGCATCTACTTCTTTAGCATATAAGTTATATAAGTCTTCAATAGCTTTTCTAACTTCTTCATATGTAGCTTTATTACTATTATAATTATCTATAATCTTATTAGCTTTATCCCAGAAATTCTTTGCATTAGGTCTATTAATATTTTCTGTTGCAGTTCTTAATGGTGATAATACATCCTGTTTCTCCTGTACAGGAGCAGTAGAATTATCATCAGCTCCAGTCTTTTCACCATTAGTATCAATAGTAAACTTTGAATGCTCTACTTTCTTATCATCTGGAATAGACTGTTTATCAGACATATCTTTAATAGCAGCAACCATAGCATTATTCAACTGCTGAGTATAATAATCATTAGTCAATAAATCTTCATTATCTGTTATCTGATAATCAGGATTAGTTAACTCTTCATAAGAAGTACTATTATTATATTTCTCTTGTGCATAAGTCTTTAATTGAGCTTTATCTTCATCATCAATATCAAGTTTATCAATAGCATTATTAACACTATTCATAAAGCTTTTAGACTTAGCATAAGTACTACCTAATTCAGTATTATTATTAGTTAATATACTTGCATCTTCAATATTCTCTTCTTTAAATATATCATCAATATCTTTATAAGTAGTAGCATTGCTAACCTTATCAAGTATTCTTCTTACATCTAAGTCTTTCTGTTTTTGCCTATTTTGATTATCTACATTAGTATGAGCTTCATCTATCTTACCAGGATTAAGCATATATTCAATAAGTTTTTCCTTATATGATTTTCTAGCTTTACCTATCTTGATTAAATCATCTAAATCCTTACTAAATCTATTATATTCATCTGCATCAATACCTAAAGAGTTTTTTGCTATATCTTTAAGAGCTTTTACATTAAGACCTTCATTAGATATAAGTAAATCTGGATTCTCACT
>ERZ1031933.137-NODE-137-length-18502-cov-6.389982_pt1 | contig 18502 bp, 21 predicted proteins | sample MGYA00517880_ERZ1031933 | MGnify/ENA primary metagenome ERZ1031933 (study PRJEB33719, sample SAMN04261283) | wastewater metagenome | biome: rural village; feature: human; material: feces | host: Homo sapiens | place: El Salvador | collected 2014-01-14 ... | reverse complement strand
ACGTTCCAACCTCTCTTATTCTCCTTTGGCTGCTTTAGAGCTTTATGTTAACGAAACAAAACCTGCGATTTTCACCAAATTCTTAACAATCTGCAAACCATAGTAGATGTTATCGCCGCTTGGCGCAAACTTCTTAAAGTAGCCTGCAAAAATGCCACTTGACGTGTCGCCGTTAAACTCGATTTTCGTACCGTTAAAAAAGTACTGCATACTATCAGGCGTTGCCACTCCCTCGGCTACTCGGCTACTCATACAAACAAAGTTAAGTTTTGGCTTTGTCTGTTCAAAGTTAGGGAACACCTTAGTAACGTCGGATTCCGTGCCCTCCCATTCTTGGTAGATGTCACCATCTGGGCACATGATCAATGCCGTATAAGTTCCTGCTTTTGCAATAAACTTAATCGTTCGGGTTGTACTCGCTTTGCTCATAGTTCCTTACTTTTTGGTTTTACTTTCTGTTTACTCATTCTCTGACGCTTCCGGCTGTTGGTCGCCCTCTGCATTTTCCTCGTTGGCCTGGCCCTCGTCACCATTGCCGCCGTTGTCGGTGCTTTCGCTGTTCTCACCCTCACCATCTGCGCCCTGCTCGGTGTTGGTGTCGCCTACGATAGCATCATTAACATTAGCCTTAATAGGCTGCTGAAAGCGTGCATCGGTTGCCATTGGCAAAGGTCGGCAAATAGTGCCGTCCTGCTCGCTTCTCGCCTCATGCGGCATAAGTGCAATACCTCCAATCTTAACCAATATGTCGTTAAGTTGGGTTAGTGGGCCAAACTTCAACATATCGTTTTGCCAAAACAGATAATTGCCATCACTCACTATGTTACGGTCATTCTCCAGTTGCAAGTATCGTGCAACCAATGGATTTGCTTTAATGTATCTTGCCATAATCTTATATTGATTAAATTGTTATTTGATTAATATTACGTTATCGTCTGCATCAACGAATACTGCGCCGTCGCTGTCTTCCCACGCACACGTAGGGCCAACGTCCTTAACGTCCAAACCATAAACACCGCCCAACGTCCGGCTAACCTTTCCAGTTGAAAGCGTCGGTGCCATTCCATGCGCTATGAGCGAATAGTTAAGCGTTCCTGACTGTGCGTTGGTCGCAACATACCAAAGCGGCAATAACTCACGCTCCGGGTTGTCGATCATGCCGTTAGTGTTCCAAATCTTCGCCGTTGGCGCAATCTCTAACAAACCACTTGGTAGGTTGGTAGGTAGTTCGCCAATGTCGTACTCAAATTTTGGGATTCTGCGAATAAATGCCACTAACTTAGTAGGGGCGTTGTCCGATAGTGCTACGCTGCTTGGGTTTCCGTCCGGGCTATATTTTGCCCTGCATCGTAAATAAAGCTCTGTACCCATGAGGCTACGATTAACGGTACAACTGTTTCCGTCTGCTGCTACCACTACGTCATAGTCTAACGTGGCGTCGCTGCCTACGGCGGTAAACGTTCCATCGTCTCGCATTACTTCCCAAACAAACAAACGCTTATTCTCCGGGCACTCATTAACGCCCAATCTCAATGATGCGTGTACCGTCTGTGTGTCCGGGTCGCTCAATGGGTTGTAGATAGTTTGGGCGGCTGCATCCAATACCAGAAGTGGCGTGTATGTTGTGGCGTTCTTGCACTGCACTTGGTGCGGCTTGATGATGTGGTACACCTGATTAGTACGTGGGTCTTTGTAGTCGGCTTCAAATCGTAGATTCATAGGTATCTGCGGTTTGGCGTTCTTCTTGATCCTAATACGTCCTGCCTTTGCGCCCTTGCTGATTACCTCAAAGTCTGGGTTAGTGCTATCTATCACGGTGTCGGCCGCTCCTTTGTTCACCTCATACCAGACTACGTTAGTGAGGTCTTGATTAATCAAGCCCGGCGTTAAAACCTCGTCTTTGTCAAGCCTACTGATATTCGGCTGCACTATTAAGTTAGATGCGTCTATGGTATAGTCGGGCGTATATGTGTCGGTGTCTGCGTCGTAGTTCTGACTATCCGATACGCCGCCCTCAACCACCATGCTAACATTAATTTGCAGTGACTTAAAGTTGAAATCAAATCTTTTTGTCTTCATAACTGCGCTATGTTTAAATTAATACTCGTAACTGACTGCCGCCGTTGCCGCTTCGTTGCCCATACCATCACGCAAAGTAACGGTAGCCGTAAAGCGTATAACTTTAGGCATTTCGCCGTTAAAGTCCATGTCCTCGGCTGTAAGGTGTAAAGACTTTCCGGTATTGGCGTGGCGCAAACTCCAAACGTTGTCGCTTGCCGTTCTCTCGTTTCCCTCTGTGTCCTCGCTGTATCTCGTCCACATTACGTCTGCGTCCAAAATATCGTCTGTGATATTCATATTATACAGGGTCGCCACGATGGTTAGCGTGAGGTCTATTTTGTCCGGGTCTAAGATACTTTCAGGCTCTTGGAAATCTACGGCAAAGTCTGGGTTTCCCTCGATCATCGCCCAATCGGTATTGTTCCATGCCGGGGCGGTCGTTGTGAGGTTCTTGCAACATCTGTACTTGCAGCCATTAAACCAAACGTCTGATGTCTCATACTCTCCGGTGTCCGGGTTGATAGCATCGCAATAGTACTTACCGCTCTGCGTCCACGCCCCACGATCCACATACGTAACCAACGGCTTACCGGTCCACTTGTTAAGTCTGATAACGTCCATTGTGACGATACCCGGTATATACATATAGTCTAAACCATCACGTATCGGCAAAGGGTTGCCGTTATCGTCCAATAGCTCGTACACAAATTCGGGCAAACTGCCGAAAGCTGCACCGTAGTTGGCATTATCCAAAATCGGCTTAGTCACTCCCTTTAGCTTGACGATTCGCCCCTCTGTGCTTGATAGGTACAAACAATCTTGCCGTTTCGTGTCCGTTTGGTTTCCCCATCGTGCAATCTTCATCATTTCGCATGGTGGGTAATTCTTGCCGCCTGGTACTTCGGTGTCCGGGTACTGCGTCACCTCTATGTAGTTGTTAGCGGTATTAACGCTATTAACTCTAAACCATGCCGTGTAATACTTTCCGCTTCCCTGCGCCAAAGTATTGATGATACCTTTAAGCACATTGTTTTCGGCTTGGGCGGTAAAATATCCGTCCCATTTGCTTCTCAGGTGCAAACCAAAACAACCATCGCCCAAATCGTCCACACTCTCGATCGTGTCCGCTTCCGTTAGAAGTTGGTCGCCCTCGATTGCAGACAATCGGTTTACTATCAATTCCAGACACTCAAAGTAACTGCGCACTCTTAGGCTTTCTACTTCGGCGTTACCTTGTGCGTCAATACCTGCGCCCTTACCTGCATACAGGGATTTGACAAACTCGCCAAAGTGTGCGCCGTCCTTGAATATTGCCAAACCAATAGCCGTTAAGCCCTGCTGAAAAGTAATGTGCCCTTTTGCTATGTCGGCGGTAATCTTCGACAAAAAGCGGTCGTTAATCGGGCTATCCTCTGCAACGTCTCCGGCTAAATCGGAATAGGCGGCACGGCTCGCATATCCGGCATGGTTTGCGTACTCGGCTTGCTCTGCATGTGTCGCTATATCGGCTTTGGCTGCGTGCTTGGCTTCCTCGGTCATTTTGCCGATACTTCCATAGCTACCGCCTCCGGTGGATGCCCCACCGCCGCCGCTGTTCCTGGGTTTCGCTATCTGCTTAACTTCGATCATGTGCCAATCTCCTTTAATGTGAGGTCGGCACGTCCCTCAATAAGGTTTCTGCCGATGCCCTGCACGAAAAATTCTTTGCCCAAAGCCTCGTGGCGATAATGGTTAAACAGACTAACAACATTATCAATGTCCCTTAGTTTCTGCTCCATCACGATACGTGGCTTATGGTATTCAGTATAATAACTATCCACGTAGATTTGTTCGGGCTTCGCCTTAACGTTTCCGTTTCGGTCGTACACCTCTAACACTCCGTCCCCGGTTGATATATTCAGCGGCGTGGATAACTTCACCGTGTTACTAACTCCCAACTGGGCACACTCTGTGGCGGTCAATGCCGAATTTATCTTAAACTCCAAATCGTCCTTTTTGTTCACAAAGGTTTCTTTGGTGTCGCTCATGTAGATAATATCGTTATCATCATTGCCATTGCTGATTAGTCCATTATCGCTATAAACTTTAACCTCAAACGACTTAATCAGGATGCTACTAACATGGGCTAAAAGCGGTACTGATGAGCTGCTCCACTTTGTATGCCTGAAGAAGGTAGGGTGGCGGCGTGTGATAACGTCCCATGTAGCATTAATAGGGCCTAATATCATAAACCTAACCTGCCCACTTATCTTGTCGCCCTTGGTAATCGGTATTGCTATACCCTCCGCATCAATACCCATCTTATAGTCGATGTTGTTTTGGATGCTGAACTCTGTGCCTACCAACTTATCACCTATCTTAGGGTCAAAGCCAATAGTAAAGCATTGCTGATAATATTCATCATCGCTTTGGCACTCGCTCCGCTCCTTATACTTCTGCCAAACAAAATCGGTTGTCTGCCCATCGGTTCCGGTCTCCACTACGCATTTGTCGCCGATAACCAACATACAGGCTAATACGGCTACCTTACTGATTGTGTCGGTACTGTCGCCTACTGCGCTGTACTTAAATTCGTATTCCTCTGGGCCTTCCCTGGTATATGGATAAAATCCGCTATCTGCGCCCTCATGCCATGATACTTCTTTGTCCGGGGTCTCGGCTTGCCAATACTGCCGGGTGTAATACCTGCCATCACCATTGTTACGGCTCGGTACGGTCTGATGCCATACGTAAATCTCGTTTTCCTTTAAACCAATAGGTAAACCGCCGTGCCACTCCTTGTTATGTAGTTTGGTGTACGTGTTGGTCTGCCTCATTATCGGATTTAAGATAACCTTACCCGACAATACTATATAGTTGGTGGTTTCCTCGTCTGGCGGCGAAAAAACGCCCCCTGCCTTGTTACCAGTATAGACGGCATACGGTATATTTTTCTGTATGTCTGCCACACTCGGGTAGGTCTTGTTTTCGTCATTGTCTATGCCATTGCCATTAACCGACACTACCAAATAGTTTGTCATGTTCACCTTAGATGTCGGGCTATTATCATCGTTGGCCGTGTTCATCTTGACGCTGCCCAAAGCCATAATAGCCGCCCCCGGTGCTTGCCCTAACCAATCAGGCAAAGCGTGTTGGTTTGTGCCCTCGCTGCCGAAATAGTCCACGATGTCTATATCTGTGTTGCCTTTCATCGGGAACGTCCATTGTTTGTTACGCATCACCTGCACGTACCAATCAGTAATAGCACCTGCGCCATACGTGGTTTTTTGGTTGTGGGTCATAGCATAAAAAGCATTATAGGCGGTCTTTCCCTCTCCGTCGCTTGAATACTCGGTTAGGTATTTTTGCTTATTGATGTATGGGCTAACCAACAAATCATCGTCCAATGGGCTTTCTATCACGCTTTCGATGTCTTCCACCTTGGCGGTTAATAGAAGTTGGTTATATACGTCGCCTATGCTTATCGTGGTATCGCAATCGGCCACGTTAGCCAAAGCGATTGTTACGGCTTGCTGCGCCGTTGTCTTGGTGCTGTTGGCTACGATGTCATGCCAAATAATCTTATCGGGTGTCGCCTTGACGGATTCCCACGAAAAGATATAGAAGTTAAAGCCGTCCTGCACAATATGTAAGTTAAGGTACTTCAAAAGCTCCTCCAACACTTCGTCTTGCTGCCAAACGTCGCTTTCATCATCACCCATAAACAACAAATCAGATATAGAAAGCTGCCTTAATACCTGATAGCGGTTGGCGGTCTGTGCATCAACTGCCTTGCTGCCATCATACCAGAATTTAATATTTTGGTTGCCCAATATATCCAGTCCCTCGGTAACACCTTGCAGTATCTCGGTTGCAATATCGTAAAAACTACGCTGCGCTGCCTCTGCCTTGACGAAAGCATAGATAACACCCAATGCGCCCACGTTCTTATACTTGCTATACTGCAAAGCACTAAGCGCATCAATGCAATTTAATTCCAGTTCGTCCCATCTGTTGTTATATGGCTGCGACAAAGTTTGTGGCTCAATGAACCCGGCAAAGATACACGTATCGTTTTTGTAGATGTTTACGACGGCATCACGGCATGAGGTACTAAAAAGGTCTTTAATCAGGTTGCCGCAAAGCAATCTTATTTTAGCCGAATTTCTCAAAAGCACATCGAAAGTGTCGTTTACCTCATTCTCGATTTCTGCCGGATCCTCGCTAAAATATATATCTGCCTTTTCCGTACCTATTTCAATAGTCTGCGTGCGATCGTTCCCGGTAACGATGTGTACCGTTATCGTATCGCTCTGCTGACTTAGAAAACTGCCGTGTATATACATATTAACTGATTTTTATTTGTTACACATTATAGTTCTTGCCGCTCTTTTTCGCCACTCGCTTAACATCTGTAATCATGTCAAGTATTTTGCGTGCGTTGGCATTCATATTGATGTTTACCTCCGTGGCTGTCGGTTCAATGTCGTTTGTTATGTTCTGCATCGTTACCGGCTGTAACCTCCGCTCCGTAAAGGTAGGCGGCTGAAACTTGCCGTCGATCATACCAAACAATCGGGCTTGCTGAAACTTGTTTAGTATCATCTCGCCGCTGTTCACTCGGGCAAACTTCTTGTCACCCGATGTAGAAGTACCGCCGATAACACCACCAGTGGCAAATCCCGAAACTGCTGCGAGTGCTGCAATAACTGCCGCCACACCTGCCGCAATTGCTACCAGGTTCAAAGGGAACGGCATTTTTGCACCGCTCGCCGTGGCATTTGCTACCGCTTCGCCGCTCTTGGCTGCCGTGTTGGCTGTTGCTGCTGCCGCTTCTCCTGCCGTTGCTGCCGCATCGGTAGTGGATGCCGCCGCGTGTGCTGAGGTTGCAGCCGTGAGCATACCGAACAACTCCACAATACCCTGTATGCCCTCGGCAATGGAAATGAAACCGTTAATAAGTCCCGTCACCTGCTGCCAGGCATCGCCGTTGCCCTCCAGCGCATCACTTATGCCCTGAATGCCGTTGCCTACACCTTGGATGCTTCCCCAACCGCTTTTGATGTCGCCAAACACCTTGTCAAAACCCTTGCTGTCAAGTTCAATCTTTATAGGCTTCAATCCGATTTCTGCGAGTTGTCGGTTTATCTCCTCAATCTCTTTCAGTGCCTCGTCCTTGCCTATGATTCCTATCTCGTAGTCGGTTTGTATGCGGCTTGCCTTATTCTGGGCGTTGCTGTGGCTCTGCCTCTTGTCGGCTGCACTTCCCTGCACGATGTATGTCGGTTCTGTCTCTGCCTTGATAGATACCTTACCCTTTGTAGTTTCGTCTATCTGCCGTTGTATGTCGTCTATCTTGGCATCGGCTTTCACCCTTGCATCTATTGTGGTGGATTCCTCAAACTCCTGCTGTGCGTCGTGCAACTGTTCTTGCAGTTCCTCGATGTAGGTTTTGAAATGTACCTCTATCGGCTTAACGCCCAACTTTTCAAGCTGTTTGTTAATGTCGGCTATCTGCCTTTCGGCATCTTCCTTGCCGATAAGTCCTATCTCAAAGTCCTGCCTTATCCGGTCTATGTTGTGTTGTGCATTGGTTCGGCTCTGCCTCTTGTCGGCTGCGCTTCCCTGCACGATATATGTTGGTTCTGTTTCTGCCCCGATAGATACCTTACCCTTTGTAGCTTCGTCTATCTGCCGTTGTATGTCGGCTACCTTTGCATCGGCTTTCACCCTTGCATCTACGGTCATGGCGTTGCCCATTTCCTTTTGTGCCGCCGCCAACTGCGCCTGTAGTTCCTCTACGTGGGTTTTCGGTTCATCTTTCTTATCGTCCTTGATGGTCGTTTTCTTCGGGGTATCCTTGGCGTGTGGGGTAGTAGGTGTATCAGCCGTAATAAAACTACGTGCCGTGTTCAGCCGTGTGGTGAGCTGCTTTTGTGTGTCACCAATCTGTCGGTTTACGGATTCAATTTCTTTATCTACACTATTAATCTGTGTGTTTCCGGAAACATTCGTACCGTTGTACCTCTCCGCTCCAACCTTGGTAAATCTCCACTTCCCATCGCGGCCAACCTTGCCGTAACGATCGCTACGCCAACTTTCGGGTACGATGTCACCCTCTTTGGCGTGTCTGCCTCCCTGCTTGGCATCGTCGGCAATAGTCTTGGTGATCTTCTGCTTTTTATCAAGCAACTCAATTTGACGCTGATACAAAGCCGTGAGTTTTGCCGCATACGCTGCCGCCAATGCCCTTTGCTTGAATGCCTCCACCACTGCATCGGTCTTGCGGTTAAATATGTTCTCGGCTTCCGTCACGTTACCGATTTTCAAGCGCAATTCATTGAAAGCACTTTGGTTATCCTTTATCCACGCCATTTTCTGCTGCTCTGTGGATAATGCACGCCAACCTGCTTTCAATTTCTCATATTTCGCCATGAGGTCGGCGTATGTGTTCTTTAGCGCACTGTCGTAGGCGGTTTTTATGTCGTCGGCTGCATCGCCAAAGCCTTTCATGCTCTCGGCTGTGTCCTCTGCCTGGGTCTGCGCATCTGCCGACTTTGAGGTAAATGCCGCTATAACCTCAGTAAGTGCAACGATAGCCACGCCGACGCCTGTAGATATCAACAAACCCTGTATGGCAAGTTTCAGCGTTGTGGCACTCACCGCCGCACCGCGAAATGAAGCACTACACACTTGTACTAAAGCGTTCATGCGTACCGATGTGGCATTCCACACCAATGAGGCGGCATTCATTGCCATTGTGCGAACCTTGACAATAGCCTGTATCTTTGCAAGATTCTTCAAACCGCTAACCATTGCAGTAACGGCAATCACGGTATTGCCAATCTGTGCCGTAATGTTGAGTACCGGCATAATGCCACCCATCGTTGAGGCTATAGCGTCGCCCACTTCTGCAAACTTGTTTTTGAGTATCTGCAAACTTGCCGCTCCGCTGCTGCTCATAATGGAAAAAGCATCGTCTATAGTTCCGGCACTGCCTTTCATCGCTTCCACGTTCTCATTAAACTTGGCTGCGAGTTGTCCGGTGAGTGGTCCCAATGCTCTCAGGCTCTCGGCACTGCCGAATAACTTACCGTAGATTTCCTGCTCCAGCATACCGCTCTTGCTGGCGTATGCCTTAACGTTCTTATCTAAGTCGGTGAGGAAATTACGCATACCTCCCGCCGCCTTGATAGCTGCCGCATCAAACTCGATGCCCATTTGCTGTGCCATCTTGCTTGCCTCGCTCGATGGCTTAACCAAAGCGGTAAAGATTGCCGCCATCTGGGTTGCAACCTCGTTGGTATTACCGCTAACACCTGTAAGCGTTGCAAAGGTTGCCATAAGTTCGTCAATGCTTACACCCAAAGTGGCGGCATTGCCCGTAACTCTCGGTAGGGCTTGTGCAAGCTGCTCGAACGATGTTACACCATTCTTGGCTGTGAGCTGTATTTTATCCTGCACGTCGCCTGCCTTGTCCCACGACAAACCATAATTCTTGATAATGGTAGACGTAACCTTTACCGTCTCGCCCAGATCCGCAATACCACCCACGGATGCCTTAGCCGATTTCTGCAAAAAGGCTATCCAGTTGTCTTCAGGCACGCCATTGCTGATAACCTGGTACAATCCGTTAGCGAGTTCGTCACGTGCTGCCGGAATGCTTTTTGATAACTCGGCTACCTGTCCTTTGAGTTTGGCAAAGTCCTCGCCGCTCTTTCCTGCCATCGTGTTAGCGGTGTTCATGGCTGCACTGAAACTGCGGTTTTCCTCGGTAACGCCGTTGAGTGCTCCCGAAATCTGCGAAATGGCATTGGTAACGTTATTAGCCGCCATTACCGCCTGGTTGAAATTAACCAAAGCCGCGTTTAGTTTTTGGCTGCTCGTCTTGGCAGAATCAAGCACACGGCGCAACTCTTCCGCTGTAGAAGTAGCTGTAACCAACTGCTCTTTGCCGTCAACAACCAGTTTAACGTTAAATTTTATTTCTTTTGCCATAATTTCAGCGTATAAGTAACTAAGTAATCAATATTTTTTGTATCTTTGTGGCGTAACATTCAAACTAAGCGTTATGGAAAAGGATTATAAGAACATCAACTGCATACCAGAAGCCGCAACCAACGATGTAGCGAGTAAGCCCGAAAATGAAATCATGGCAGAACTTGTTAGTGTCGAAGTCGTAGGCGAGGATACGCCGCACAAGCATTCAAACAAATATGAGGCTTGGGGCGTAATAGCCTTGTTATCTCTTGTTGTCTGGGTTATCTGCCTGGCGTATTTTGCTTTCAATAACCAATCGGTCAACGGCTTGTTAGCCCTTGGCGGCTCTACCGCATTGTTCTTCCTGTCTATTGGACAAATGGTGCTTACAAGTTCCGAAGAACTGAATGGCGAAGCTATTTAGCCGTTTCCCACTTTTCCCAACACTTCCTCAAAACGCTTTAACGCATCTTCCTTAGATACTGCCGGGGCTGCATTCGTATGCTCCGGCTTTTTCTTCTCCCATGGAAAGGGTAGAAGTCCGTGGGGCGTTAGCCCTTTCTTTGCATACGGCTGTATGGTTATTGCCGCAAGCATACGCATACGTTCCCAACAATCTTGATACTGCGCCGTCCGCTCCTCGCTGTACGCCTTGTATATGTGGCTGAACTCCTCGGGCGTGAGGGCGCAAAAATCATTGTAGGGCAAACCGATGTTGCCAACGGCTATGCCCAGAATGTCGAAGATGCCTAACTTTTTTTTTCGCCCTCCGTGTCGGTGTCCTCGGGTGCCTGGTCTGCCGTGGCGTTCACGGTGTCCGTCCACTTGTTGAGGTCTTCGGGCGTGAGGCTGTCGGCAAAGTCCATAAGCGACATATCGAATTTTACGCCATCGTGCTTACAGGCTGACGCCACGCAACAAAACAGATAGGCGCACATATCCGATAGGCTGTTGCCTAACTCCGTCACCTCCTTGCCGGTCTCTTTCTTAAAGCGAAGCATAGCCCCCATAGTCTGCCTACAGGGGTATGCCTTGCCGTTGATCATGATTTCAATCTTTGGCATAAATCAACAATTAACTAATAATTCAACAAATCAAACATTTATCTTAAAAACAATATGGCCTTTATTCCATGTGGGCGTTACTTGCTCACTGCCTTGCCGGTGTCGGTTGCCTGCGCCACTGCTGCCGCATCCTTGCCCGGGTAGGTCTCAGGCTCGCCGTCGTTCTCCAAAGACACGCTGTAAGTAGCATCGTCCTGCGCCGGGCTTGTCTCCTCCAATGAGGCGATAACAAAGTTACCCTTTACATAAGGTGTCTTGTCGCCACCTCGCTTGAATGCCTCAACCTCCACACTTGCGCCCTTGCCCCAAAGTGGCGCAATCTGCTCGTGGCCGTTCTCGGTTTCGTCATAGAAGCGCAAACCCTCGGCACTGATAGAGATAGACAAACCAGTCACTCCCTTGCCCTTCCAAAGTCCGCTGCTCTTGGCGGCACTCGCTACAGGCTTGACGGCACGGTCTTTTGTCTCGCTGTTGAAAGTGAGGGTGTGGCTTGTGCAATGTCCCACCGCTTTGTCTCCAACCTTAAGCAAAAGGTCACTACCATTGATATATCCAGTATCTTCCATAACTATAAAAAATTAAATGGTTCTATATTACTTAAATTCTGACTTGATAAACAAGCTGCTGCACAAAGGCATCATCCTCGTAGCCCTCTTCGCTGTCGGCAAGCGTACAACTGCGCATCTTCACGCCGTCGTGTTCTCCGCTTGCGTAGTCGAGTGCCTGGCGCACCGCCTCGGCAAGTTCCACGCCCTCGGCATACTTTGCCGTATAGCAAACCACCTCCATAGTCACGGTGTCGGCTCCCGGCATTCCCTGCTTAGTGGGATTGTGTGCCAATGCCGCACGGCGATATAATATATAAGGTAGTTGGGCGTTGTCTATCACGATGGGGAAAACCTTGTTTGTTCTCCGCTTCACTTCCTCGTTAGATAGAAGAATATCGCGTATAATGCTGCCCGCACTTAATGATGTCTTTTTCTGTGCCATAGCTATATGTTATAAAAGTCCCTGCTTTCTTGCCGCCTTTTCCACGTTGTTCTGCAAGTTGTTGAAAAGGTTGGTTTCCACGCTGTCGGCGGTCTGCTGCTCCGTCTTGGCGAGAAAAGCGTAACGCTTCATCTTGCCGCGGCTCGCACCGCCTCGTAGATACTGCCTTATTTTCTTGCCCGTGAACCTGCTTTTACCGAAAAACGATGAAATACGCCGCCCCACATGTCTTTGGCGTGTTCCGTCCTCTGCCCACATCAAAACAGGCTTTTCCATGTTCTGACGGTTGAGGTGGATGCCCTTGCGCCTACCATGTGGCTTAACGCTTACCATGAAGCCCAGGCCGTAGCGATCGGGGTAGGTACGCACATAGATGCCGCTTAAAAGACTGCGCTTTGTGCCACTGCCAATGCCGCTTTGTCCCAGATTGGAGACTGCCGCCTTTTTCAGGCGGTTGCCCTCCCTGCGCATGGCACTTCGCATAGCCTTGCGTTGGTCTTTCACGTCGAGTGCCTTGTAAACATCGGCAAACGGCTTGTTGATGTCGGTAACGGTTTCTTTCATCGTTCTGGCTGCATATACATTAAGAAAACAGACTATTGCAAAATCTGACTATTCGTTTACTCGTTCACAAACTAAAGTGTTCATACCTCTATCAATGTTTGGGATGATGGCAACAACCGTATAAAGGTAGCCACCTAACTGCTGCACTCTCCAGTTTTCTTTTACCGGGTGTGCGTCCCTCACATTAAACTCGGCTCGATAGTCGGGGAAATGTTCGCCCACTTCCTCACTACGGTTTCCGCTCTGCTTCTTCCTCTCTGCCCACACGGTACGTATAGGCTCGTAGGTTGTCGCTTCCTCGCCGTAGTCGTTTGTTGTCGCCATAGGCTTCAACAACTGCAAACGATATTTCATTTCTCCTGCTCTCATTCCGCTAATTTCCGATAGGGTTTAATTAAGGCTTGTAGCGAATCAGGCACGGCGTGCATCTGCACGTTACTCACACTTTCACGCTGATTGTACCAATGTGCGCCCAACATCATTATAGCGTGTTTTATGGGGGTAGGTACATCATGTCCGTTACCCATCTGCGCCAATTCCTCTTGGGTCCTATTGGTCGCCGTGATAACTGCGCTTTCTGCTGTATCTAATAGATGCTGCAAATACTCGTCATCATCGGCGAAATCATCAGCCCTTACGTGCTTCTTAAAAAGTGCCAAACTCACTACTGCCATAACGTTAAAACTTTAAATTGTGATTACTTACTTAACCCTTGGTGCCTGCTGCCGCTGCCGGGTCCTTAGACAACATGGCAAACGCCTCCTCACGCAATGTGGTAATAGCGTAGTCGGCATTGAGCACGAAGTCGATAGAGTTCTTACGTGCGAGTGTATAAGGGTCGATGATGATAGACATTTCACCAAACAAGCCCTGTGGGGCATACTTGAATGAGCCGAACAATACCGAACCCTCAGCCACGTATGAGCTACAGAATACCGGTACACCCGAAATCTTGCCGTTCTCGTCAACGATAGCCTGGTTTGCACCGCTCCACTTTGGCGTACCCTCCAAAAGTGCCTTTGTGGTCTCTGTCATTACGTAGCAAAGTCCCTCCGGCATGATGTTGGCACCCAAAACAATGCCCTTGAGTGCAAGAAGCTCGGCGAGGGTAGGTGCTTCGCCCTTATAGGTCTTCTTGTTAGCTGCCTTGAGGTTGACGAATGGACCTACAAGATTGGTAGCCTTTTCCACCTTTGTGGTGCTGAACATGATTTTGTTCATAAGGGCGGCTGCCGCAACTGGCATATACTGGGTACATACAAGCTGCAAAAGGTCGTCGGTCTCGTTGAGTGCCTCACGTGTGATAGGCACGGCTACACCGATACGCTCAGGCTTTGCCAAAAGCTTGCTTGCCTCGATTTTGGTATCACCCAGTTCCACGCCCTCATCATTGATGGTAGCGGCGAATGTCTCGATTACAGGCCACTGATAGTTGCCTTTCAGTCCGGTGAGCAATGGAGAACCGATTGCCGAAAGAATGGTCTTTGCATACAATGGCTCTACGATGTCGCCCATGGTGACCGGTGACGGATTGGTAGAACTGCCAGGGTTGAGATAACCCGAAGTGTTGCCGCCGAAGTCAGAAGCTACAGCGCGGCTGATCTTCAACTCAAAACGCTGTCCGGTCTTGACGCACTCACGCATCTGCTTGTTTACTTCCTCGATGTCCTCACGGCGCATAACCTCTAACGTAGGGGTAGCCGCCTTGATCTTCATTTCGAGGATGTCCATTTCACGGTAAAGGGCTTTACGCTCTCCCTTTTCCGCATCGGTGAAGTCTTCGCGCTCCTTGTCGTTCTCCAGGCCCTGCGCAATTTCTGCGAGGCGGTTTTTGATTACGTCCATGCGCTCGTAGGCTTCACGAAAATTAAACTTTTCCTTTTTCATCTGTCAATGATTAAAATTAATAACTAAAAAATATATATCGAAGCCGCCTCTACAGATTGCGGCCAACACTTGCTATACGCTCGCGCACCTCATTGATACGTTCACGCTTCTTGCTCTCGTCTATCTGCTTGGGCTTCGGCTGCTGCTCAAACTTGATGCCTGCCGCTTCCACCTCACGTTTGCTTACGTCGGTCTGCTCATAGGCGGGATCGGTGGTAATGGTGAAGTCGTAAACGTTGTCAATACGCTTCACGTGGCGCAAAAGAATATCCTCGCCGTCGTCGCCTTTCTCGTCCAGACGCTCGTAGCTCACGGCGTTCTCGCTGTCGCCCTCATCGGTGGAATAGATGAATGAGCACCCGGCAATATCGCCACGGCTTACCAGTTCCAAAGCCTTGTCGCCGTCAACCGTGTGCGGCATTTCTGCCCAGAACTTAACGCCCACCTTGTCAACCTCGTAGCTTAAAGTGCCATTGCCCTTGTTGCTGCGTGCCAAAACCAACTGGCGGTCGTGGAACATCGTAAGTTTGATGTCCTGCTTATCCAGCATCTCCCGTGTCACACACCCAGGCTCCAGCACCTCGTAATAGTTGTTCCACCAATCGCATAAAAGACGGCTACGTACACCGAACTTCAGTGCATAGCCCTCAATCGTGCGGCTTTCCGCTCCGTCGGTAGCCTCACGAATGCGAAGCCCCGACACAATAGCTATTGTTCTTTTCTTTTTCATTCTCCGTTGTTTTTATCGTTGTTGTCATTTCCCTTTGCAGCTGCGCCCGATAGCTTTTCACTGCCCAGCGGTGCAAGATTGGTAGAAAGATAAACCGTATCGCCTCCGTCGATGGTAGGTTGGTTTTCCATCCTGCGCCAATCGTTCACGGTGTAAATGCCGCTCTCGATCGTCTTTTTCTGATAGTCGGCGAGTGACTGCAAATCCATTGAGTAAACACCCCGGCGGTCAAACAGAAAACGGCGTTTGCAGCACAAAGACCGCGGTATCAGCTTTCGGGTCAGTTCGCATTCTATACGCTTCAATATCGGGTTGAGCGTGTTGGAAAGAAAAGCCACGTTTGCCATTTCGGCACTTTTGTAGTTGCTGCTCGTATCATCGAACACGAAGGACGGGTGAACGCCAAAGAAACGGCATATCTCGCGCACCGTAAACTTTCGGCTCTCCAAAAACTGCATATCAGTAGAAGAAAGCGAAATTTGCTTAAAGTCCACCTGCCCCGGCAAACTTACTATGCGCTCACCCCGGCTGAAACGGCTATCCACGCTTTCGGCTGTCTTCTCCAGTTCCTTGTCCTGGTACTCGCCAAATCCCGTAGTAGTCTTGTCGTTGCTGATAATGCCGCGAACACTGCCGCCATTGGTAAACCGGTTCTCCGTCTCCGCATCTCCTGCCGTGGCAATATCCATCGTGCGCCTTGCGTGGGTCAGCACGCTTTCGCCCCTGCGCCCGTCTGAGGAATGCAAGTAAAGATGTATGATGTCCTTTTCCTCGAATGTGCCGAACACTCCATTATAGGCATCGGCTATGTAGTAACGGCTGTTCAGTGGGTCGTGGGTCACGGTGTGGGGTCGGCAAAGCACTAAATCGGTCAACTCTCCCAGTACATAGCGTGGGTAGATGTAGGCGTTTCCCTCAATGAGCATCAGGCGCACCGCCATCGTCCAGAAGTCAAACGCCGACATTTCGGGTTGAGGCTGCACGGTCAGAAGATAATGCAGATCACTTGCCGTGTCTTCCTGATAGCGTCCATCCCTGCACCGCATATACTGCAAACGTAGGCTCGCCACGCTTTCGCTTAGAAGCGTCACGCACCGATATACCGCTGCAACCGTCATGGCATCGCCGCCCCAGGCTGAAAACACCGCCACGCCGCCACCAGTCCTTACGGTGGTGGGGCGCGCGGTGCCGGCTGTGTCAGCACCTGTTGCCTCACGGCTGAAAAATCGTTTTATGTTATTCCAAAATGTTGCCATCCGTCGTTTCATACTAAACCGCCAAAGCTACGACAATTTGAATGCTGTCAACTATCTTACTGCTTTCGCTCCGGCGGTGTTCTGTCCTTTAATTATGAGTAAAAAATCCGAGGCCCTCATGCCAAACGGCTAATGAGCCGCTACAAAAATACAATCGTATTTTGCAAAAAACAAATGCAGTTTGGCGCATCGTGGTACACGTTGGCGCAACGTGGTAAAATTATTAGTTTTTTAAGAAAATAGTTTTTGGCTGTTAGGCTAAAAGGCACAAAAAAGCCGCATCGGGCGTTAACCCGACACGGCTAGAGATAACGCCCTAACGGCGTTTATATAAAGTGAACTTGAAAACGTAGCGTGTGAAATTCAATATTAAGCAAACTGCACTGTGCTTAGATCCTTGCCAAAAGCGTGGATAGAGTCCATAATCTTCTTTACGGTCTTTGGCGACGGATTGCGACGCCCTGTAACGTAGTGGCTAAGCTGCTGTGGGTTTACACCCGTCAGACGTGACAAACCCGCCAAAGAAAGCACCTTTGAGTAATAGGCAAGAAATGACGCCATATCATAGCAATAGCACATTTCTACCTCGGTGAACTCCTTGCCCTCTTTTTCGTAGTAGCGTTTCATATCCGCATAACCATCCTCAAAGCATTTCTTAGCCTCTTCCACGGTCTTGCCCGTGCCTGTTATCAGATAGCTTAAATCGTCCGCATCGCTGTAAATGCTATACGTTCCGTCGCTTGCTCTTTCGATAACTGCCTTAACCTGTCTCATTGTTGTATCTCCTTAATGTTCTGTTTATAAATCTGTTTTGTAAAAGACGGGGGCTTAAATAAGTCCTGCCGCCTTTTTAATTGCTCTGAGCGTACCCGTTGCGACTTCCTCGCCACCGTGGTTGCTCATCTTAAACTCCTTGCCAGTCTTCGGACTGTACCAGATTGGGTGTCCTGCCATTTGCTTGTTTGTGTCGTAACACCCGATTTTTCTTAGTTTTCTTTCAAGTTCATTGTACTTCATTGCTTAATTAAATTTCACGATGCAAAGATAATGATATTTATTTGAATATCAAAATAAATAGGGTAAAATGTTATTGATATTAATATCATTTAACGGAAAAAGCCGCTACACCATTACGATGCAGCGGCTATGTATGTGGGTTTTGGTAATGTCGGGATCGTGTCCCTATGGCTTGTTGGTCACCGTCTTTATAACGGCATCCTCGGTGAGCCATTCAAGCGGATACATGGCATCAAGCAAACCGTGTATTCTCAACTCATAGTCGGGTGGCAGTTCCTCCAACAACCATTTCACGTAGTCGCGTGTCTGCCTGATCGCATCACGGAACGTGTCGGCATTATATACCGGCATTCCGTCACGGTCTGTTATCACCAGACTTGTAACTTTCTTAGGCTTCTTGTATCTCATATCTGTGTCCTCTCTTGTTTTACTCGTCCGCGTCCTCAATCCAACAATAGTTCATAAGATACTCCAACGTGCCCTGCACGCTTCGCACCTTGCTCGCACTTACCTTCACGTCCTCCGGCAAACCTGCCATGAGGTCGTTGATGAAATCGTACACCTCGGCGATGTTCTTCTTTAAATCGTCGGCATCTGTATTAATCTGGCTCTGCACTGTAATAGTATCCTTGTGCTTCTTATCTATAACTATCATATCTTATTCTCCTTTATTCATTAAGTTCATTAAATTGTCTGTATCCATTCCCATCATCACGCCCACGGCCTTTACAAAACGCTGCATAAGGTCGGTTGGGGTCTGTGGCATCGTTGCCGCCGTCGGCTTGCCCTGCTGAGGCTTTGCCGTCTCGGTCGGTGTCGGTGGGGTGGTAGGGGCCTTTGGCTTGGTCTGCTGTGGTGCTTGGGTTGCCGCTACAGGCTTGCCGTGGTTCTTTGGTCCCTGTGCTCTGCGAAAAGCCTTGCGGACCTCACTCTGCATGTCCTTGTCTATGGTCGTACAATGCTTGCACATCACT
>ERZ1031933.122-NODE-122-length-19004-cov-15.136049_pt1 | contig 19004 bp, 17 predicted proteins | sample MGYA00517880_ERZ1031933 | MGnify/ENA primary metagenome ERZ1031933 (study PRJEB33719, sample SAMN04261283) | wastewater metagenome | biome: rural village; feature: human; material: feces | host: Homo sapiens | place: El Salvador | collected 2014-01-14 ... | reverse complement strand
GGTCGGTAAGGAACTCGCCGGTTACCTCGTCGCAGAACTGCTCCTCTACCTTTTCCTCTAAGACGCCCTTGTCATAGAGTGTGCGGAAAAAATCGGAAGCAAACTTATTGTGAGTAGGTGAAGTGGTACGGCTGTATACATCAAAAGAGATTCCGAAATCCTCGAAGCTCTTCTTGATAAGGTTGTGGTAACGGTCAACCACCTCCTGTACGGTGATGCCTTCTTTCTTAGCTCGGATGGTTACGGGAACTCCGTGCTCATCACTTCCGCCGATGAAGACCACGTCTTGCTTCTTGAGTCTGAGATAGCGTACATAGATGTCGGCAGGTACGTAAACTCCAGCCAAGTGTCCAATATGTACACCACCATTAGCATAAGGCAAGGCTGCCGTCACGGTGGTACGTTTAAAATTCTTTTGTTCCATATTAGCTAATATATTTTTGTTATTTGGCTGCAAAATTACAAAAAAATACTGTAATTAGTAGGATATATTTGCTTTTTTCTTTAGCTAATTGATCGTTGATACATGAAAAAGTAACACCCCGGCACCCCTATAGCCATGAGTAATTACTTTAATACTATACAAATTGTTTTTTGTTCGATATGAAATTGTTCTGAATCTTGTGAAAAATCTATGTTCTAAAGTTTAGAACATAAGTTCGATACTTTAGAACACAAGTTCCAAACTTTAGAACATAAGTTCGATAGTTTAGAACATAGATTTTTGTAGGCTTGAGAAAGTTTAGTTACCTAAAAAAACTTCGTTCCATGTACGGAACGAAGTTTTCTGTTATTATCGTGGAACTTTATTCTGTGGTTTACTTGACAAAGATTTTAGTTTTCTTGTCTTTTGAAGTTAGGATGTAGAGTCCACTCGTCGGAGCTTCAATGACGTCGCTCGTGCTTTGTGACACCAGTGTGCCGCTGAGTGAGTAGAGGGCAAGTCCTTGCGTACCTGCTACATGTATGTTACGGCCCGTAACAATGATGCTTCCTCTTGCGTCGTCGATGCCACTCTCAATGCCGTTTACTACGTCTATTTTCCCATATTGATAGATGTATTTAGAGGTCTTGCCATAGATGTCTGTTATTTGCTCCGATATCAGGTTGCCCTCGTCGTCGTATGTATAGAGTGTAGCCGCATGTTCGCTATGTGATGCATCGGTTTTGGTTTCGGTGTATGTTCTGTCTACCGATGTCAGGCGCATTTGGGCATCGCGCTTGTAGATGGTTTGTCTGGTTTCGATGTACCTTCCGCCATCTTCTATGTTCTTGATGGTTTCTGTCAGGGTGTTGCCCACCATCTGGAATGTGGTTTCTCTGCTGCTCTCTATTTTCCAATCGCCAGTAGCCTCGTCCCATTGATACCAAGTATGATCATTTTCTTTTGCTTCTGCTAATGCCTCGCCAGCATCGATGGTGTTGGTCTTATTGTAGTAGTCTTGCAGAGGGTCAGCTGGTGTGGTGGCAAAGTCGGTGTGGTAGTTGACAATGCGTGACTCTTGCTTGGATTTTCCTACCCATTTCCCGTCTTGCTTGACGTACTCCTCATACTTGGTGTAGTCGTCGGTATGTACTTCTATCCGCTTTCTTGTTTCTACGATTTTCCCGTCTTGCCACTCTCGGCTGATGTTGATGGTCTCATTGCCATTGGTACTGGTCAGAGAAGATACCCCACTATTTCTCAGCATCCATCCGCTTCCGTCCCAAGAGTAAGTCTCCCACACCCCATTGGTATACTCTTTGTCCATCCTTCCATAGATGATGTTATGGTTTGGGTCGTATTCGAAGTGGATGTATTGGTAGGTGCCGTTTCCGTCGATGGAGTGAGTGAGCTTGTCGCTTTCATACAAGGCGGAGAGGTCTTCGTTCCACTCATATTCGGTCTCCGTATAGCCGTTGTCTTGGTAGGTGGTTATGACGCGGTACCAGATATTGCCCTTGTCGTCACATCTGTCGCTTTCGATGATTCGGCCTTTCTTATCGACGATGTAAGTCCTTTCGCCCAGCTTGAATGTGCCCTCGAAGTTGTGCCATGCTGTGCCGTCCCACTCCTGAAACAGGGTAGGCTCTGTTGTGAACAAATAGTTTTCTTTGCCGATGTAAGCCTTCCTGTATTTCTTCAGCATGTTGTGCTGCTTGTCGTAGAGTGTGTACTCGGTGACGTCACGGCCGTTGATTTGATAGTCCATGTCGATTTCCGACATGTAGCTGCCATCGTCGAACATGTAGGCACTGCCCAGCTCCTTGCCATTGTCATCGTAATAATTGTAATAGAAGTAGCCTGCATCGTCCTTATAATTGTGGCTATTGTAGAATTTCTTCAATACATGCTTGTTGACCCACTCCATGACCTCGTCTGTAGACAAAATCCAGTTGCCGTTGTCGTAAGAGTAAATCTTGCAGCTTTTGCTCTCGCCATATATCATTTGCTCTTTGTCGTAATTGTCTGAGACAACCTTCTTCTGATTTGGCACCCATTGGTAGTCGGCGAGGTTAGGCTGTGAGTCGGTACTGCTGTCTTCGTCATTGCCATTGGTGAAGGTGTAAGAGGTGATGGTGTGGTAGCCAGCGGTGGGAGTGTTGTACGCTGTCTCTGTCTTTTTACCTTCAGCCTCCATCAACCGACCATCCCTGGTATAGCTTTTCCTCAGGTAGTAGCATTGCTCGCCCTTGTTATCGTATCTTATGTCTTCCGTCACCCAGGTTGTCCATGTACCCTTGTCTTCATCGAGTTCTTGATGAATGGTAGAGTAGGTGCCGTCCTTGAGGGTGGTTATGGTTCGTTCATGTGCATTGTATCGGTTCTCGATATAGCTCTTTGTAGGTTCGCACCATACATACTTGGTACCTATTCCCTCGGGATTGAACTCATTGTATGTCATATCCTTGATGAGGCTGATGCGCTCGGCATTGTCGACTACCGAATAGGCATAGGCGTAGCTGTGAACCAGGGACAGGTGTTCGCCGTCAGTATTCTTATACACCTTTTCGGTCACGATACGTCCTTCGGCATCTTGTGTGCGCACATTCTTGTATTGGGGAATGAGGGTAGAGCCTTCAGACTTCGTGATGGTCATCTCTATCCATTGACCATTGGTGCCGTCCGTGTAGGAAATCAGTTCCTTGTACGTGCCGTGGTTGATGGTCTGGAATCGCCCCTTGTCGTCATATTGGACACTTACGTTCTCGGTTTCCCCTGAACTATTAGTGTATGTCCAACCTGTGAGTTTGGTGACTTGTGTAAAGGCTTGAGCAGGTGCTTTGACGGTAGGAATGTCCTTGACGTCTACTCTCTTTACGATGCTGTTTTGTGCCAGTCCCATTTGTGCGGATGCTAACAGGAGCGATGCGATGAGGTAAAACTTTTTGTTCATAATCTTTCTTTTTAGTGATAATCAAGAACTCAAAGTTAAGAAAAAAAGAATGTTATGAAAAAAGAATAGCCGAAAACATGCTGTTTCGGCTATGCAAAAAGTCTGGATGATGAGTCTTTCCTATGGTAATCCGTAGTCGTGAGCTTCACTTTATGAAGTTGAGCCCCAACTGTATCGCTTTCTTCACGAGCTGTGCCATGTTGTTGGCAGAGAGTTTCTTCATCAGGTTGTGGCGATGGAACTCCACTGTGTTGTTGCTGATGTTGAGTTGCTGGGCGATGTCGTTGGTGGATAAACCATTGGAGATGTGTTCCAACACCTCAGCCTCTCTATTGGACAAGGTGATTTCTGAAGTGTCCTGGCTGTTGATGAGCCTCATGAACTGTTGGCTGAAATATCCCTTGCCCTGTTCTATCTTGCGAAGTGCAATGAGCACCTCTTGCGGATTGTCGCCTTTCATGACGATGGCATCGGCGTCCTCCTTCATCAGTTGGCGAATCGTCCAGAGTTCTTCGTGCATCGTATAGACCAGTATCTTGGTGTTGATGTGAGTCTGGTGGATGTACTTGATCAGTTCCATGCCATTGGCATCCTGCAATTCCAGGTCGATGATGGCGATGTCGATGTCTTTTTGCCTGAGCAGAAGGCGGCTTGATGCGATGTTGTTGGTGACATATATTTTGCCGTATTCTCCTGTGTGTTCAATGAGGGCTTGTAGCCCTGTTGAAACGATGGGATGGTCATCTACGATGAGAATGTTCTTTTTCATGTCTGTTTCTTTGCTGTCTGTGATAGGTTGAGAAGGCTTGGACTATAGTGGAAAACGCACCTCTACTTTGTATTCTTCGTCTTGTTCGCTGATGGTGAGAACGGCTTTCAGGGCTTCTGTTCTCATCTTCAGCGTATCTTTGCCTATACCCATCTTACCCTGTGTGATAGGGTGTTCTCGGGATATGTCATTGGCAATGCAGAGGGAGGCTTGGTTGTTGCTTGCGTCCAGGGTCACGGTAATCATCTTGCTGTAGCCATACTTGATAGCATTCGACACACTCTCTTGAACGATGCGATATACTTCTAAAGCCGTTCGGCTTGGGAGATTCAGCTTCTCAAAGGAACGGCTGACGAACGGTTTGACGATAGTGCCATTCTCGGCGCTCATCGACTGGCAATAGGTGCATACCAGCTCAGAGAGAGAGGCATTGTCGAAACGAGGTGGTATCAACTCGTGTGAGAGGCGACGCACATCGTTTCCTACATTTTTGAGCAGGCGTTCTGCAGCTTCCTTGTCGGTCTGCATCATGATGTTGACGGCGAGGATGTCGTTGCATACGCCGTCGTGCAGTTCCTTGGCAAGTCGCTTGCGCTCTGTTTCCACTCCATTGATATAGGAGGTTTTCTCTGTCAACTCGGCACGTTGCTTCTCCAGTTTCCTGCGGTAGAGAATGATAAGAATGGCGATGAGCAGGATGATGATGGCGATGGTGAGGCAGAGAATACGGATGTAGAGCAGGCTCTGCTCGTGGTTCATCTTTTCTATTTGCACCTCTTTCTCCAAGGTCTTGTATTTGACGTTGAATTCGCTCAGTTGCTTGTCGATGTCGCTTAGTTTCAATGAGTCAGCTTTCTGATAGGCGGCTTTCATGGTGCTGTAAGCTTCGTGTGTCTTGCCCAGGTTGTAGAGGCACTCGGCTTGGGTGGCAAAGAGTTTGTCTTGTGGCATCGCCATGTTGACATTGTTGAATCTGCTGATGCTGTCAAGCAGGATGCTCTGCTCGGCGTATCTCTTCTGTTTGCCCAACATTTGCGCCTTGATTTCCAGGATGCCAAGTATGCCGTTGCTGGTTGGACCCAAGTTGCGGCAAGCCTCGTCAGCATAAGCCATATAGTGCATCACGGAATCTGTCTTTCCCAAAGCTAAGTATGACTTGAGCAAAGGTGACAGATATTTGAGGGTCAGCACATTATAGTTGGCTTCTTTTACCATGCCCCAAAGAGGGGTGAGGAAATCGATGCTCTTTCGGTATAAGCCCTGTCGCATGAATATGGCACCCTTGTTGGCGTGGGCAGACAGTCTTTCGATGGTGTCATTGGTGGCTATCGCCTTGTTTTCGGCCTTGTCGGAGTATTCGATGGCTTCACGGTATCTTTTTTGCTCGTTGAAGAGCACGGAGATGCAGTTGTTCAAGTATATCTCGTATTCTGTGTTCTGACTCTCTATGGCTGTTTCCAATCCCTTCTTGTAGTAAAAGAGCGAGGAGTCGAGGTCGCCCAGTCTTCGGTAGCAGATGCCCAGCGAGCCGCACATCCCCATCATACCTTCTTCGTCCTTGATTTTCTCAGCGAACAGTATGCCGTTCTTGCCTATGGCAGTAGCTTCTTTCAACTTTCCGAGGTCGACGAGTGCCGTGGTCTTCTCGCAGGTAAGCCAACTGCGAGTGGTGTCGGCGGCATTCATCTGCAGAGCGCTGTCGATAAGGGTAATCGCAAGTTTTTTGTCGCCGGCGGCATTGTGGTTTATTGCCTCAAGGAACAGGGCATACGCCTTCTGCTCGTCTCCTGCTTTGTGGTTGGAACAGGCGGAGAAGAATGCCAATATCGGCAGCATGACGAATAGCCATGCCAATAGGGAGGATGGATGCTTGGATGTCATTATAGTCAGTTTACGTTGCATTTACCTTGCAAAGATATAAAAAAAAGAACAGAAAGTGTATTTTTCTGCGATTGAAAAGTTAATGGAAAGTATCCTTTTTCTGTAATTTGGGGTTCCAACTACGGAAAACCATGGGGGTGAGGCTATGGAATAGCATAGAATTTTAGGGAAAAGATGACTTTTATGTCATGTGGAAAGACTTTCATCTTATTTTGTCTTACCTTTACAACTCAAATTTTTAAACTAACATGATATTTTAATATGGAAAAAGAAGAAAAAGAACAGTTGGCTATCCGTAGAGAAGCTTTGAAGGGATATGATAATTTTTTGTTGTCAATAGGATTCTTCTTTACATTTGTGGTGTTGGAGAGAGGACTGTTTGTGATAGATGTTATCCTCATTGCCCTTGGCGCTTATTTTGCCGTGAAGCGTTCTGCTGGTATTCGCAACGAAGTGATTGCATCATGGGTGAAGAGTAGTGGAATGTTGCTGGCTGCTTATGGCGTGGCAGGTATTGTAGCTACCTTGTCCTTTGGTGTTGTTTGGGGAGGGGGATTGGCTGGCCTTATTGTGTTGATAGCGGGTTGTAAGCATCTTGGTGCTCTGCAGCAAGTTGGCAATTCTCTATGTTCAAGAGGTATGTTGCAGTATTTGCGCTATTGGCAACAAACCTATATTCTGTGGTCTGTCATCGCTTTTTTGGTGAAGGATACGTCTTCGGTTGTATATATCAGTTTGGCACTTGCCATCTTGCTTGCTAAAAATCATGCAGGAATGCTCAATGATGTGAAGCTGACATTCTTTAGGTCTGTTGGTGCGGAATGGAGTGCTCCTGACGATATGGAGGACAGTCATTATTGTGACGAGAAGAAGGTTCTGTGTGTAGGAGGTGTGGTGCTTGGTATTCTTTCGGTGCTGATAGCCGACTCCCAACTGTCGATTTCTGTGTCTGGATTATGGGACGTCTTTAACAAGAACTTAGGCGGACCGGCTTTGGTAAGTCCCATACTCTTTGTCGTCATGTTCCTTCTTTATGAGCGTATTGATCGTTTCGTATTGAAAGTGGATAAGGGGGATAAGTCTTATGAGCGTAGTGGCAATATGCGACTTTTAGGGTCTGTAGCCTTGGGTCTTTGGTCTTTCTTATGCTTGCTTTTTGGCGAGGACGCCAATGTGTATCTTATAGCTTCCTTCTGTGTGATCTTGTGTGTTGTTTTCGCTTATGAGGATACTCCCAAGGAGGTGCGTTGGCGCAAGATAGTTTTCCAAGCTGTGGCTGCAGGTATTTCTTACATGGCAGGATTCTCCATTGTCGGAGTGCTGATCCTGTTGTTCTCATTGATGTTTCTCTTCAAGTTCATGAAGTTTGAGTTGCATGATATGTTCAGTTTTGGTCATTCTGTACAGGGATGGACCAATAAGGGCAATTTCCATATCATCAATACTGTCACGGGATTGGATGAGGATGGAAACCGTTGGGTTGTGAAATAAGTTTTTTAAAATGATAATGATTTAATACTTGAATTTATGAAGAAAATTTTTAGTTACTGGGTGCTGTGTCTGATGGCATTTGCTACCTCGGCATTGGTAAGTTGTAGCTCCGATGATAATGGAGACGAGTGGGGCGGATTTAAGTTTGAGAATGTTCGTGATGGCAAACTGTCTGTTGCTGCGAATCAAACCTCTTCCGAAATCATCATGAAGGCATCCAAGGCTTATCGTGCTTATGTTTCAGCTACGTCGGATGGATCGTCTACAGAAGAAATCAGTTGGCTGCATTATGAAGGCTCTCGCCTTGATGACGGAACCTGTCACATCAATATCCGTCTTGACAAGAACGATACAGGGAAAAGCCGTTCTGCATACATTATTATAGTATGTGACGACAAGACGGTGCCCATATTGATTACTCAGACTACTGAGGACAGCTCAAATGCAGGAGGAGATTCCGATGCGGATAATAGTGGAATTACGGCTCTCTTTACTATCACCAAAGAAAATACCGTCATAAATAATACTCATGTAGAGGATGATGGGACGGAGACTTATGAGCTGCAGTACCAGAATGGCAATTTGACGAGGTTCAAGCATGTGGAACGTGATGAGATGGATAATGCCGGCGACGATTATTGTATTGAGACTACTACCGGAACCATCTTTCACTCGGGAACAAGCATCAAGACAGATTGGAATAGAAAAACTATCAATTATCCTTCTCAGAAGACAGAAGAGGATTTGGCAGACTTTAATGCCAAATTGGAGGATGGCAGGATTGTCAGTGGTACAATCTTCAAGTCATGGATGAAAGGTACAAGACCATTTGAGATATCTTATAATGTTGATGGTACGATGAAGCAGACTCGTTATAATGACATCAGTGAGTATGATGGCTCTGACGACTGGGACAACCATACTTTCATTTGGGAAAATGGTTATCTCACAAAGGTGAAGTGTGAAAGCATGGATGCAGTCTCTACATTCGCTTACGACAAGACAACAGCCATTCCTGCACCTTTTGATAAGGCTCTTGACCTGAATATGTTGCTGATTTTGGAGGAAGCTGAGTTCTTTGATGGCACTAATGGTGAGATTTTGAATGTCCTGGCTATTGGTGGCAAGTTGGGCACTCGTTCCAAGGGATTGATCAAGGAGTATCACTGCGATTGGACAGAAGACACGCCTTTCACTCTCAAGATGACCTACAAGAAGCTGACCAGTGATGAGGTCATTGTGGAAGTAAACCATTATGAAGGAAATCATCTTAGCTTTGGTCATAAGTGGACTATCAAGCGTTCTTGATCAATTAGCGAGAAATGAAAAAGCGGACATTGGACTCAAGCCCAATGTCCGCTTTTTGGTTAAAGCCAATAATAGTATCCGTTTCTATACTCAGCACCGTTTTCGGTGTAGCCTGACGGTACTTACCGATAAGACGAAAGTTCTATATTCCTCTTTCAGCCCAGTCGCCACGGTCGAGGGTGCGATAACCGATGGCCTCTGCCAAGTGGTGCGACTCTACATGTTCGCAGCCTTCCAGGTCGGCAATGGTGCGTGCTACCTTCAGGATGCGGTTGTAGGCGCGGGCAGAGAGTGACAGACGTTCCATCGCCATTCTCAACATGCTGATGCCAGCCTCGTCGGGTTCGGCATACTGATGTATCATGCGCTCGCTCATTTGTGCATTGCAGTGGATTCCTTTTTGTCCGCTGAAGCGTGCCGCCTGGATTTCCCTTGCCCTTATCACACGTTTGCGTATCTCGGCACTTGGCTCACCTTGTGCCGCTTTCGAGATGTCCTTGAAGGGAACGGGAGTTATCTCGCACTGGATGTCGATGCGGTCGAGCAGGGGACCAGAGATTTTGTTCATGTAGCGTTGTATCTGTCCTGGGGTGCAGACACAGTTGTGGGTTGGATCGCCATAATAGCCGCAGGGACAAGGGTTCATGCTTGCCACAAACATGAAAGAACAAGGATAGTCGATGGTGTATTTGGCGCGGCTGATGTTGATGTGCCGGTCTTCCAAAGGCTGGCGCAGCACCTCGAGGGTCGTCTTGTTGAACTCGGGCAGCTCGTCGCAGAAGAGCACGCCATTGTGTGCCAACGAGATTTCGCCAGGCTGAGGAGTTGCTCCTCCACCTACTAAAGCCACTTGAGATATGGTGTGATGGGGAGAGCGGAATGGACGTTGCGAGATGAGCGATACGTTCTTGCCCAACTTGCCAGCTATGGAATGTATCTGTGTGGTTTCCAAACTCTCAGAGAGTGTGAGAGGAGGAAGAATGGAAGGCAGACGCTTAGCCATCATCGACTTACCCGAACCAGGAGGTCCTACCATGATGAGGTTGTGGCCGCCTGCCGCAGCTACTTCCAAGGCACGCTTTACGTTCTCTTGTCCTCTGACGTCAGCATAGTCGAGGTCGAAATGACTCTGGTTCTCGTAGAATTCCTTGCGAGTATCGACGATGGTGGGAGAAGGATTGCTCTGGTCGTTCATGAACTGGATGACCTCGAGCAGGTTTTTCATGCCGTACACCTCTAAGTTGTTGACCACGGCAGCCTCGCGCACATTCTGTTCGGGTACGATGAGTCCCTTGAAATGTTCGGCTCTTGCCCTTATGGCAATAGGCAGGGCGCCCCTGATGGGCTGCAAGGTTCCGTCGAGACTCAGCTCGCCCACCATCATATATTCCTTGAGATGATCTTCTATGATGTTGCTGTTGGCTCCCAATATGCCGATAGCTAAGGGCAGGTCGAAACTGCTTCCTTCCTTGCGAAGGTCGGCTGGAGCCATGTTGATGGTAATGTCAGCCACGGGAAACTTGAAGCCACTATACTGCAGGGCAGCGGCTATTCGGTCGCGGCTTTCTCTTACAGCCTCGTCGCCAAGACCCGTGAGATGATACTGTACGCCTCGGTTGAGGCTTACTTCTATGGTTACGGTGCTTACTTCCAGACCGTTTACGGCTGCGCAATAGGTTTTTACTAACATGTCTTCAGGTTTTAGATGGTGATGAAGATTGTTGTCGTTTCGGGGGGTGTTGATATGCTTTATTTCAGCAGTTGGTCCAACTTGCTGTTCAGCTCATTCTTCTTCAGGCTCCGCGCCACGATTTTGCCATTCTTCAGCACGATGTTGTCGGGGATTCCTATCAGTCCGAGTTTCAGGAGAGTCTTGTCGGCAAGCAAGTCTCCGTTGCATACGTTGGGCCATGAGATGGAGTCGCGCTCCAGGTTTCTTTTACAGTCGGCCTTATTGCCGTCTATACAGATACTCATCAGTTTGAGTTTTCCCTGCGAACTGCGCTGGCGCTTCTTGAGTTCACGCAAGAGGTCCATGCTGTCGAAGACGGAGGTTGACCAGGTGGTGATGACGGCTACGGGTGCTGAAGCAAGAGATGTGCTTGATATGAGTTTCCCGTTGGTGTCGTAGGCTGTGAATACAGGCAGTTGTGAGCCGATGCCTGCGCTCTTGAGCCATTTGATCTGCTGTGTCAGTCTTGCGAGATTGCCGTTGCCGGGCTGTTCCTTGCTCAGAATGCTGAGCAGTTGTGAAGCCTTGGCGTAATCGGGCGAAAGAGCAGCCACGAAGTATTTTCTGACGAGGAATACGCTTACTACCGAGGCAGGGTTGTCTTTGATAAACTGCTCGGCTATTCGGGTTTCTTCGGGAGGTGAGACGTTGAGAATCTGTTCGCGGAACGAGTTCATGAGCTCATTGTCCTTGCTTCCCTTTACAGTAAGTTCCTTGAGGTGAGAGGCGTCAGCCTTGATGTCTACCGACTGTCCCGGCTCAGCGAATACTGGCTGCTCGGAGAAGTTGGGGAACACAATCATCAGGGTAAATTTGTCTTTGCAGGGAGCCTCGTAGGTGAAACGTCCGTCTATCACCTTGATGGTGTCGACACCTTCGATGCCGCCATCAGGACTGTAAACATAAAATTCACCTTGGTCCATGTGAAGAAATCTGCCTTCGAGCTGAAATCTGTTGCTGCTTACCCCACAGGCGGTAAGTGTAAGACTTGCTATTAGAATAAAAAAATAAGCAAATTTTTTCATATGTAGGAGGAAAGTGCCGCGAGCGGGACTCGAACCCGCACAGCCATTACTGGCCAAGGGATTTTAAGTCCCTCGTGTCTACCAATTCCACCATTGCGGCATGGTAAACAATAAAAGAGAGCGGAAAACGGGACTCGAACCCGCGACCCCGACCTTGGCAAGGTCGTGCTCTACCAACTGAGCTATTTCCGCAAAATGTGAGTGCAAAGATAGTGCTATTTCTTGGAACAGCCAAAAAAAATCACATTTTTTTAGATGAAAAGTTGTTTTTTCTTGGCTTCTTCCCTGTTTCTGGCTTAGTTTCCTACGCTTACTGGGCAGCCAAGTCCGTCGTAGCTGATGCCGTATCTCATCAGCGCCTCGCCCTTGGCTCCTTCTGTAATGGCGCCTGTTTCTAAGGAATAGGTACGCTTGCACTTCTTGCACATGACCGACTGGCGTATTCCGTTCAGCTCGAGTGGATAGTTGGTGCCGCCGTATTGTGTGATACAGTTGGGGCATTGTCTGTCCCAGGCCACATGCCCCTGAAAGTTGCTGCATCCGATGATGATTCCGTTGTTGGCTCCCAAGGGGTGAGTCTTGATGCGGTTGTCCCATCCCTCTGTGCGGTCGGTAGTAATCTTGATGTCCTCGGTGATGTTTCTTCCGTCGTTGAGTGTGGAATAAATGTGCCAGACACCAAGATTTTTCACGCTGATGAAGGTGTAGCATCCGGGATTGAGCAGGGCTGTCTCAATGGAGGTTCCTGGATGCAACTTGGGATTGAAGTAAAAACTGCATGGGAAGCGGGTGCTGATCAGGTCTTCCGCATCACAGCCGGCAAGGACTGTCAGGCAGAAGAGCAAGGCCATGCTCCACGCCCAGCCATGTTTCACCTTATTATATATATAGGAGTGTTTCACTTCTTTGTCTTTCTGCTTTTAGTTTTTACCTTCCGAGCAGTTCCTTTTCAGCATTCTCCATGCGCTCAAAGTGGAACTCGGAGAGTGTATTCTCCATCAGTTCCTGAATCTTGTCGTTGCACAGGTTGCCGATGCTTCCCTCGTGGGTGTGGTGAATGTCCTTGTTGGGCTTAAACTCGCCAGCCTCGATTTCCAGTCCTACTTTCTTGTAAGCATCACGGAAAGGAGTTCCGTTGGCAGCCAACTGGTTTACTTCTTCTACCGAGAACATAGGGTCGTAGCGAGGATCGTCGAGGATGTGCTCGTTCACCTCCATCTTGTTGATGATGTAGGCAGCCATCTGCAGGCAGTCTTTCAGCTCGCCGAAGGCAGGGAGGAACACCTCCTTGATGATCTGCAGGTCGCGGAAGTAGCCCACTGGCAGGTTGTTCATGATGAGCATTACCTGTTGTGGCAGACTCTGCAACTTGTTGCTCTTGGCGCGAATCAGCTCGAACACGTCAGGGTTTTTCTTGTGAGGCATGATGCTCGAGCCAGTGGTGCATTCCTTAGGCAGCTTGACGAATCCGAAGTTCTGACAGTTGAACATACATGCATCGAAAGCCATCTTGGCGAGAGTTCCCGCCACGGTAGCCATGGCGAAAGCCACGTTGCGCTCCATCTTTCCTCTTCCCATCTGGGCATAAACCACGTTGTAGTCCATGCTGTCGAAGCCGAGCAACTGGGTTGTCATGGTTCGGTTGAGCGGGAAACTGCTTCCGTAGCCGGCAGCGCTTCCCAAGGGGTTGCGGTTGGTCATGCGATAGGCTGCCTGCAGGAAGAGCATGTCGTCGGCAAGGCTCTCAGCATAAGCGCCAAACCACAGGCCGAAGGACGAAGGCATGGCTACTTGCAGATGTGTGTAGCCAGGCATCAGCACGTTCTTGTACTGTTCGCTCTTCTGTATGAGTTCATCGAAGAGAATCTTCACGGCATCGACGATTTCCTTCAGTTCGTGGCGTGTGAAGAGCTTCAGGTCTACCAGCACCTGGTCGTTGCGCGAGCGTCCGGAGTGTATCTTCTTTCCCATGTCGCCCAACTTCTGTGTCAGCATCAGTTCCACTTGGGAGTGTACGTCCTCTACGCCGTCTTCAATTACGAACTCGCCTTTTTCGGCTATGGCGTAGATGTTCTTGAGTTCAGCAAGGAGTTGTGGCAGCTCTTCCTTGCCGAGCAGTCCGATGCTTTCGAGCATGGTGATGTGCGCCATGCTTCCCAGTACGTCATACTTGGCGAGATAGAGGTCCAGTTCTCTGTCGCGTCCTACGGTGAAGCGTTCTATCTCCTTGTTCACTTCAAAGTTTTTTTCCCAAAGTTTTTGTGCCATTTTCTTATGTTGATTTACTTCATGTTACTAAAGTTCCTCTTGCCCGGAATCGTCTTGTTGCTTATTCCTCTTGAGGGGAAATGTCGTTGTTTTAATCTTCGTATGAAATCATTGCCAGGGCATTGGCAATCTTCTCTATGCCTTCTTCGAGCGGCTTCTTCACCATACCTTTGATGAATGGGTTGAGATCGGCCTTGATGGTAAGCTTCATCTTGCAGGCAGTGTCGCTTGTAGGCAGCAGCTGAATCCAGAAGTTGAAAGGAACGGGGCTGTTTTCTGTTTCAAACTTGATGGTCTTAGGCTCCTCGCGATCGATAATTCGCATCTTGATTTCGCCCACCATAGGTGCGGTAATAGAGATGCTGTCGCTATCAAACTTGAGGTCCTTCAGCTTTTCCATTTCCTTTCTCTTGTCCTCAGGAATCTGGTCTTTCACCTGCTCGAAGCGGTCTTTGAGCATCTGCAGGTTGTTCAGATCGCTCAATGTACGGAAAACAGATTCCTGCTTGTGAGGAATCTGTTTGATATTACTTTCGAATGTACTTGTACTCATTATTGATGGATCAGCTTGATTACTTCTTCCAGTTGGCTGGGTCTTTGCGCCAGTCGTGGAGCAGTTCTACGTCTTCCTGTGCGATGTATCCGGTCTCCAAAGCCTCGGCTACTACGTGCTCATAGTCGGTAAGAGTTACCAGCTTGACACCAGCGTCGGCGAATGCTTTCTCGGCAACAGGGAAACCGTAAGTGTAGCTTGCCACCATGCCTATAACCTCGTTTCCGTTCTTTCGGAGAGCCTCTACGGCTTTGAGTGAGCTTCCACCGGTAGAGATCAAGTCTTCTACAACCACTACTTTGGCGTCAGACTTCAGTTCGCCCTCGATGAGGTTCTGCATACCATGGTCCTTGGGTTTAGAACGAACGTATACGAAAGGCAAGTTCAGTTCGTCGGCCACCAATGCGCCTTGTGCGATGGCGCCAGTTGCCACACCAGCTACGGCGTCAGCCTCAGGGAATTGTTCGAGGATGGTGTGTACGAGTTCGAGCTTCACGTAGTTGCGCAGCTCTGGGAACGACAAAGTCTTGCGGTTGTCACAATAGAAAGGAGACTTCCAGCCAGAAGCCCATGTGAAAGGATCGTTAGGCTGCAGTTTGATAGCCTTGACGTTTAATAACTTTGATGCGAAATCTTTCTTCAGTTTGTCCATAATCATTAAAGGATTAAAGTTTTGCTTGCAAAGGTACGTTAAAACGCAGACAAAACCAAATTTATTATTTATTTTTTGAACTTATTGTCCTTTGGCGTATCCTATGGTGAGGATGCTGAACTTCATCGAGTCTGCTGCCTTCATCAGTTCCCGGCAGCAGGAAATGATGGTGGCTCCTGTTGTGCACACGTCGTCAACGATGAGCAGATGCTTGTTTTCGAGGCTTTCGGCCTTGCTTCCTCCTGGTGCGTAGTCGGGCGACAGGGCAAAGACATCCTGCACATTGATGTTGCGTTCCCATCGGTTCTTGTGTGTCTGGCTTTCGACGAAAGTCTTTCTTCTGACGAGCTTGTTGAGTATGGGAATCTTTGTAGCTTCGTGTAGTCCTCGCGCTATGGCCTCGCTCTGGTTGTAGCCCCGCTCTCTTTTTCGTTTGGGCGCCAGAGGGATAGGCACGATGGCGTCTATGCCATCGAAGAACTGTATGCGGAGGGCTTCGTTGGCCAGTAGGTGTCCCATGCCTACGCCTACTTCCTCATGCTGGTTGTATTTGAGCTGGTAGAGCAGGTTGCTGGCAGGAGCGTGCCCGTGATAATGAAACAGGGCGCAGCATTTCTCTACGGGAATACTGTGCCAGAAGAGTTTTGCCATGTCATTGTCTTCTGGCTGTTGCCAGGTGTTGGTGCGTGGCAGATGCAGATTGCACGCTATGCAGATGATTTCCTCCTCGCCCAGCAGTCGTTGACCGCAGATAAGGCAATGGCGTGGACAGAGCAGGTCGAGAATCTGGGCTAATAGGCTGAGTCGCATAGGCCGGTTGTATTTTAGAATTGTTCCTCTTCGAAGTCTTCGTCTTCTGCTTCCATTCCCATCTTGTCGATGCATTTGTGTATGAGGTCTATGCTGAAGCCTCTTCCCATGGCAAACCGTATGAGTTTCATCGAACGCTCATAGTCGTTTTTCGCCTTGATGGTTTTGTATTTGCTCTTCATCAGGGGCAGCAGGGTTTCCATGTAGAGTCCGTCTTCTATCTCCTCGAAGATGGGGTCGGATATTTCCTTAGGTATGTGTTTCATCCAGAGAGCCTGTTCCACCTTGCGCCGTCCCCACTTGTTGTATTTTATCTTGTCGTTGATAAAGAAGCGGGCGAATCGTTCGTCGTCGACAAACTTCTTCTGTGTCAGGAACTCCATGTTTCGTGCAATGGCTTCCTCGCTCAGTTCCCACTTCTTCATCTTGTCGAGCATTTCCTGCGAGCAATGTTCGGCTTGGGTGCAGAGAGTGGTGAGCTTCAGCAGGGCTTGTTGCTCGGTCATGGGTTTTTTGGGTCGCTTGGGCTTGTTGTAGTTGCTGTATTCCATACTCATTCTTCTGTTTTCATATGAAAAGTTGAGGCTTTTCAGTCTCCTCGGTTATTTCTTCATCGCTCGCATCATTCTCTTCTTGCCATAGAAATCTTGTTGGGTCTCTATGTTCTCGAATCCGAATCCTTCGAGCATTTCCCTTGTTTCCTTCTCGTAGATGGGATTGATTTCGAAGTAGAGCCTTCCTCCGTCGGCAAGCTCCAGGGCGGCAATCTCTGCGATGGCCCGATAGAATCTCAGCGGGTCTTCATTGGGAACGAAGAGGGCGAGGCAGGGTTCGTAGTTCAATACATTCTTCGCCATGTCTGCTTTCTCTTTCTCGCAGATATAGGGTGGGTTGCTCACGATGATGTCGAGGCTGGGCTCGTTCTTTATGCCTTCTTTTGTCATCTTGAGCAAGTCGAACACATCAGCATGCTTTATTTTTGTGTTGGAATTCAACTTTTTGGCGTTTTCTGTAGCTGTGGCAATGGCTTTCTCCGAGATGTCTATTCCTGTTACCGTCGATTGTGGAATGTCGAGACTTAGTGTGATGGCAATGCAGCCGGAGCCTGTGCAGATGTCTAAGATGTTGGGGTGATGAACAGCTGGCTTTCCTGTTGCAGCCTCCTTCTCCTTTTGTGTGTCGACTATCCACTTGCAAAGTTCGGCAGTCTCGGGACGTGGGATAAGAACTCCCGGCTCTACACGAAACTTTCTTCCGCCAAAGTCGGCTTCGCCCAATACATACTGTACAGGCTCAGCTTTTTGCAGTCGAGCCATAATTTCTTCGAGTTTTATGCTCTCGTCTGCAGATAATTCAGTAATTTTGCCACAGATTATGTCGGTCAGCGTCATTCCGTATTTCACTTCCAGTACGGTGCGGACGATAGCTCTTGCTTCATCTGCATCGTAGAGAGGGGTGAGTGATTGCCAAAGTTGCTGATACGTATTCATGTCAGTCTACAATGATTTGATTTATTTTTCGAGAACAAAGATACGACATTTTATCGAAAGCAAGTAAAAAACAACGAAGAAATTGTGATATGGAGCAGAATAATATATCTTTGGGAAACCCTCTTGCGGGCAAACCTTCCCCTTCTCAGCAGGAGATAGACGAACATTTCATGCGCCGCTGTCTGCAACTGGCTAAGAATGGCCGTCAGAATGCGAAGCCCAATCCCATGGTGGGAGCCGTTATCGTAAGTGAGGATGGCAGAATCCTGGGCGAGGGCTATCATGTGCGCTGTGGCGAGGGTCATGCCGAGGTCAATGCCTTTGCATCGGTCAAGCCCGAGGACGAGCATCTGTTGGCAGGAGCTACAATTTATGTGAGCCTTGAGCCTTGTTCGCATTATGGCAAGACGCCTCCCTGCGCCGACCTCATCGTGAGCAAGCGGGTGAAAAGATGTGTCTGTGGGTGTGTCGATCCTTTTGCCAAGGTACAGGGCCGTGGCATTCAGAAGATTCGTGAGGCAGGCATCGAGGTGACGGTGGGCGTCTTGGAGTCGGAATGTCTCGAACTGAACAAGCGCTTCATCACCTACAACACGCATCAGCGTCCTTACATCATACTGAAGTGGGCGCAGACTGCCAATGGCTTCCTCGACAATGAAGGCAAGGGAATGGCTGTCTCGTCGGCCTTTACCAAGATGCTTTCTCATAAGCTCAGGGCTGAGAACGACGCCATCCTGGTGGGACGGGTTACCGATGAGCGCGACCACAGTCAGCTGAATGTTCGCGACTGGTATGGTAAGAATCCTGTGCGCTTGGTCATCGATCGCCATCATCCTTGTTTCGAGGGCTTGGACTTCTCTAAGGGCAACGAGGCGGTGCTGCGCCAGATCATGAGCTTCCTATATATTAATAAGGTGCAATCGTTGATTGTGGAGGGTGGAGCCATCACTCACCAGTCTTTCCTTGATGCCGGTCTTTGGGATGAAATCAGGATAGAGACAGCCACGGCTAAGTTTGTCAAGACAGGCACCGAGGCACCGAGGCTTCCTCGCGATGTGAAGCCGATAAGTCATGAGGAATACGATGGCAATGTCATTGATACCTATGAGCGAGCATAAACACATTAAACACTACACATTAAACATTGACAATCGATGAGCAATAGATTTACATCACGCCTGAGCGATAATGACGATTACAAGCGAGACGAGTTGATTCGCAAGATAGAGCATGCTGTGGAGCACATGACTCTCTCCGAGCTGGAAGCTTTGTCTTACGATATGTTTACTAAAGGGTATATTACGGATTGAAGTTTCTCAAGTTTTACCCCACACGCCCTGAAAGGGCAGAAGCTCTTAGCCCAGGGCATCGCCCTGGGTTATCATGTTCGCAAACTTGACGCCCTGTAAGGGCAAAAGCTTTAAAACTCACACGGAAATTTATAAAGCTTTTGCCCTTACAGGGCGCATTGCTGACTGTTACTATACCCAGGGCGCTGCCCTGGGCTAAGAGCTTTTGGGCCTTCAGCCCGTGCTTGAGCCACATGCGAAAGTTCAATCAGTAATAAAAACAAAAACTCGTAGTTTCTTGTCCGGAAAGTACGTATTTTTTATAAGTGATTGAGAATGAGATAAGTTTTTATCTCATA
>ERZ1031933.113-NODE-113-length-19444-cov-9.669349_pt1 | contig 19444 bp, 10 predicted proteins | sample MGYA00517880_ERZ1031933 | MGnify/ENA primary metagenome ERZ1031933 (study PRJEB33719, sample SAMN04261283) | wastewater metagenome | biome: rural village; feature: human; material: feces | host: Homo sapiens | place: El Salvador | collected 2014-01-14 ... | reverse complement strand
GGCCACGGACTAACGTCCGCGTGGCCAAAGAAACATAAGGGCTGACGCCGTAGCGAACCGCTAACGCGGAGAACATAAGAACATAAGAACAAAAGATATAACGTTTGTGTTAGCCGCTTAGCGCGGAAAACATAAGCAACATAAGTTTACATAAGACACACAAAAGGCCGCTGCGCGGCTGGCCACGGACTAACGTCCGCGTGGCCAAAGAGACATAAGGGCTGACGCCGTAGCGAACCGCTAACGCGGAGAACATAAGAACAAAAGAACATAAGAACAAAAGAGCGTCAAGACATACGGACATGGACTTGCGTCCATGTGCCCTCAAGAACATAAGGGCTACGCCGTTAAGACCTTGAACGTCATAAACAAGAAAGCAATAGCACTAAACGCTACGGCGTAGCCCTTATGTCTCTTGGGCCACCCGGACGTTAGTCCGTGGCCAGCCGCGCAGCGGCCTTTTGTGTATCTTATGTAAACTTATGTTGCTTATGTTTTCCGCGCTAAGCGGCTAACACAAACGTAATTTCTTTTGTTCTTATGTCCTTTTGTCCTTATGTTCTCCGCGTTAGCGGCAGATCTCATATCTCAATTAAATTTTGAATTCAACCCGCACTTGCTAAATCCGGAAGTTGAGTAAAAACAAGCAAGCTTGTTTTGTATTGCTCTCGGTTTGCACTATCTTTTGATAAGATAGGCGGCACCTCGGCAATAAAAACAAGCAAGCTTGTTTTGTATTGCTCTCGGTTTGCACTATCTTTGCAACATGAAGAAACCTATAAAGAAAGCACTTAAATGGCTCGGCATAACGGTGGCTACCCCCATCGCGCTTTTTTTGTTGTTAGCCATACTGCTATACATACCCCCCGTGCAAAACTTTGCTGTGCACCAAGTGGCCAACTACCTGTCGGGCAACTTGGGCATGGACGTGCGCATTGACAAAGTGAGACTGGCCTTTCCACTCGACCTGGCCGTACACCACATGACTGCCGTTGAAAAGGGCGACACACTGCTCAATGCCGACCGTCTGCGGTTGAACGTTAAACTCATGCCTCTGTTTGAGGGACGGGCCGATGTGGACGGTTTTGAACTGTATGGACTGGTTATTGACACAAAAAGCTACATTTCGGACACTCGCATTAAGGGACATGCGGGCCAACTGACAGCGGCCGCACACGGCGTGGACTGGGAAAAAGAACTCGTTAACCTGGACCATGCCCGTCTGCACGATGCCGACATTTATGTAACACTGAGCGACACGGCCAAAAAGGATACCACCGAGAGCAAGGCGAAATGGAACATTGCGGTGAAGAAGGTGGATATTGAACGCAGCAAAGTGCACTTGCAAATGCCGGGCGACTCGATGCGCATTTATGCCAACTTGGGACGGGCCGCACTGCGCGGCGGGGCCTTTGACACGGGACGCAACTACTATGCGGTGAAGGCGCTGCAACTGCAAGACTGTGACGTGAACTACGACATTCCCTACATTAAACCCGTGGCGGGCATCGACCCTAACCACATAGCGGTGAAACGCTTGACGCTCATGCTCGACACGCTGAGCTATAACAACGAGGGGGTGCTGCGGGCCGGACTGCGCGGACTGACGCTGCACGAGAAGTGCGGACTTGACGTGACGCGGCTGAGCGGCAGTGTGTACATGGATACTACGCAACTGCGGTTGCCGGCTCTGCGCCTGCGCACTCCGGCCTCGCGCATTGATGCCGATGTGGCTTTCGACTTCAAGGCGTTCAGCGCAGGCAAGGGCGGACACTGTCAGGCCATGGTTGACGCCAGCATTGGCTATGACGACATACGCACCCTGGCCACGGGGTATGTGGACAAGGCTTATTTGCGCGCGCTGCCGCACAAGCCGCTGGCCATCAAGGGCACCGTGAGCGGCAACATTGACCACCTGCGACTGCCCTCGCTCACGCTCAACATGCCCGGGGTGCTGCAGGCTTCGGCCAACGGCTACACCAACTATGTGACGAAGGACTGGCGCAACGGCAAGTTCGACTTTAACCTGCGCACCAAGAGTATGGCCGCTGTGCGCCAACTTATGCCGGCATCGCTCAAACAAAGCATCAATGTGCCCGACGGACTGAGTCTGCGTGGCAAGGCGGCGTTTAACGGCAGCCGCTACGATGCTGACATCAAGGCGGGCATTGGACGCGGCTCACTGACGGCCAAGGCTAAACTGGACGTTAAACGCGAAACGTACAATGTGGTGGCCACGGCGCACCAACTGCCCATAGCCAGCATTGTGCGCGGTGTGCCGGTGGGACCATTCAGCGGCTCACTGCGGGCTTCGGGCTCGGGGTGGGACGTGATGTCGCCACGGGCCTCGCTGACAGCTGACGCCAAGGTGAACGCGCTAAGCTATGAGCGCTATCCGCTTGGGGGCATCAGTGTCAAAGCCAATTTGCGCGGAGGCAAGGCGGTGGCGCACTTTGAGGCCGACAATCCGCTGCTGCAGGGCAATGGCCACATTGAGGCGCTGCTCGGCCGACATAACTACGAGGTGGCGGTGAAGGCTTCGCTGCCTAACCTTGACTTGAAGAAACTTGGGGTGACGGCCGACACGCTGTATTTTGGTACCGACATCGACATCAAGGCCACTGCCAACAAGGCTTTTACGGCCTACGCGCTGAGCGGCAGCATTGCCAACAACCACTTTACCACACAGCGCATGAGTGCCATGGCCAAGGACATATTGTTTGACCTGGCCACAAGCCGCGACACAACCACTGCCAACATTTCGGCCGGCGACTTGAGGCTGCGCCTTGGGGCCAAGGGCGACATACCGCACCTTGGCACGCACTTGGCACGCTTTGCCAACGAACTGCAAAAGGAGGCGAAGAGTTATAACATTGACCAGGAAAGGCTCAAAACGTACCTGCCCGTCATGGCCTTTTACCTTGACGCCGGACGCGACAATCCGCTCTACAACATTGCCCGCATGAAGGGCTACTCTTTCTCGTCGGCTTACGTCAACCTTAACACCGACCCGCATGTGGGCATGACGGGCGATGCACGCATGGGGGCGCTGAATGTGGGCGCACTGCTGCTCGACACCATCGACACGCACATATTTCAGGACTCGACTGGCGTGCAGATGCGCGGCTTGGTGAAGAACGGCAAGAAGAACCCTAACCCGCTCGAGGTGCGCATGAGGTCGTATGTTATGCGCTCGGGGGCGGGCATCGAACTGAGTTACTACGACAGCGAGGGCGAACGCGGTGTGGACGTGGGACTGCAGGCGGCTCTGGTTGACGGCGGACTGAACATTCACCTTTATCCCGAAAATCCGGTACTGGCTTACCGCAACTTTAAGGTGAACAAGGATAACTACATATTCCTTGGCAAAGACAATAGCATACGGGCCGACGTGGACTTGCTGGCCGACGACGGCACTGGCCTTAAAATATATGGCGAGCCCAAGGACTCGGTGAACGACCTGACGGTGAGTGTGAACCAGGTGAACCTGGGCGAGCTCTCGGCTGTACTGCCCTATATGCCCAAACTGAGCGGCATGCTGAGCGGCGATGTACACGTGACAGACGACAGCCAGCACAAGCAGTTGTCGGCCATGGCATCGCTCACTGCTGACAACTTTAAGTATGAGGACATGCCTCTGGGCAATGTGGGCATCGATGCCGTGTATCTGCCCAAAACGGGCGGCGAACACCATGCCTCGGCCTTTATCAGCTCTAACGGCAAGGAGGTGCTGGCATGCAACGGCACTTACTTTGACCGCAACGGCGGCACCTTTGAGGGCGACGCGCAGTTGCACGACTTTCCGCTGCAAATGCTTAACGGCTTTATGGCCGGCACCGACGTGGCGCTCAAGGGCATTGCCGGGGGCGACCTGAGGGTGAATGGTTCACTGGACAAGCCTGTGATTAACGGCTCGCTCGACCTCGACTCGGCACACATCTACTCGGACGTGTATGGCTTTGACTTGCGCACTGACGAACGGGCACTCGACATTAAGGACAGCCGCATCATTTTCAGCGATTACCGCCTGTTCTCAACAGGTAAGGAGCCTATGGTGCTGAACGGTACATTTGATATGTCGGACTTTGAACGTATGCGCATGGACTTTGCCATGAGGGCAAAAAACTTTGAACTTATCAACACACGCAAAAAAGCACAGTCGATGCTCTTTGGCAAGGTGTATGCCAACTATGTGGGCACACTGAAGGGCACTACCGACAACTTGTCGTTGCGCGGCAAACTGGAGGTGCTCGACCGCACGGACGTGACTTATATATTAAAGGACTCGCCGCTGTCGGTGGACGACCGCTTGCACGACTTGGTGCAGTTTACCAACTTTAAGGACTCCACACAGACGGCACAACCCGAAAAGGCTGTGGACGGCGGCATGGACATCACAATGGGCATTAGCATCAGCGATGCGGCCATCTTCCACTGCAACTTGAGCGACGACGGACAGAGCTACGTGAAACTCGAGGGCGGCGGCGACATGACGCTGCGCATGACGCAACAGGGCGAAATGCGCATGACGGGACTCTTTACAACCAACAGCGGCGAAATGAAGTATCAGCTGCCTGTCATTCCGCTCAAAACATTCCAAATTGTACAGGGGTCGTATGTGCAGTTTACGGGTGATGTCATGAACCCGACGCTTAACATCGCTGCCAAGGAGCGCACCAAAGCGGTGGTGACTGAGGACGACAAACAACGCTCGGTGGCCTTTGACGTGGGGGTAAAAATAACTAAACCGCTCAACGACATGGGACTGGAGTTTACAATCGAGGCACCCGAGGACCTTAACATTCAGAACCAACTGGCCAGCATGTCGGCCGAACAGCGCGGCAAGGCTGCAGTAACGATGATGGCTACGGGCATGTACATGACCGACGAAACGATGATGTCGGGCTCGGGCTTTAAGGCCAACAATGCGCTGAACGCCTTTTTGCAAAGCGAAATACAAAACATTGCGGGGTCGGCTCTCAAAACCATCGACATTAACCTGGGCGTGGAGAGCGGCACATCGCAAACGGGCACTTCGACCACTGACTACTCGTTCCAGTTTGCCAAACGCTTCTGGGGCAACCGCATCAGTGTGATTATTGGCGGCAAAGTGTCGACAGGGGCCGATGCTACGAACTCGGCGGAGAGCTTTATAAATAATGTGTCGGTGGAATACCGCCTTGACCAGGGTGCCACACGCTACGTGAAGGCTTTCTACGACCGCGACACGCAAGACCCGCTCGAAGGGCAGCTGACCAAGACGGGGGCCGGCCTTGTGCTGCGCCGCAAAACTGATAAACTGGGCGAACTCTTTATATTCCGCAACAAGAGTAAAAAGAAAACAGCTGGCAAGAACTGATAATGAAGCACTACATGATGACATACAAACATAAACTTTGCAATGTGCCGTGCGGCTTGTTACTCTGCGGACTGCTGCTCGCGCTGGCTGGCTGCTCAACTACACGCGCCTTGCCCGACGACGAACAACTGTATACGGGCATTGACAAAATAACCTACGCCGACGACCCGGCCATGATGCGCAAAAAGGGACGCGACTCGGTGGGGGTGATTACGGCGGTGGCCGACGCGGTGTCGAAAATTAACAGTGTAATCGAAGGCAAGAGCACACTGAACGCCGGCGAACTGCTTGTTAATAACAAAAAGAAACTGACCAAGGAGGAACGCAAGGCGCTAAAGGCGGCACAAGCACAGACTGAGGCTGATTTTGCAACTGCCAAAACCGAGGTGGACGCCGTGCTGGCTTATCCGCCCAACAATGCCATATTTGGCTCGTCTACCATGAGCTGGCCCTGGAAGATCGGACTCTGGGTGCACAATGGGCTGTATGACGCCCAAGGCGGACTGGGCAAATGGATATACAAGACTTTTGGCACCGAACCGGTGCTTGTGAGCCAGGTAAGTCCCGAGATGCGTGCCAAGGTGGCTACCAACACGCTGCACAACTATGGCTACTTTCATGGCAAGGTGGACTATAACATTCTGTCGTTGAAGAACCCGAAAAAGGCGAAGGTGGCATATAATGTGCGGGCCGGGCAGCTTTACCGTCTTGACTCGATAGCGTACTTGAACTACCCTGCCCCCATGGACAGCCTCATCAGGCTGCACGAGCAGGACAAACTGCTGAAAACGGGCGATGCCTTTAGCGTGGTGAACCTGTCGGGGGAGCAGACGCGCATTGAAACGCTGCTGCGCAACAATGGCTACTATTACTTTAATGCTAACTACACAACGTTCCGCGCTGACACAATACAACGCAAAAACTTTGTGCAACTGCAGGTTATGCCAGTAGACAACCGACCGGCCAAGGCGGACCACCCATGGTATATGGGGCGCGCATATATCAGCATTCGCAACTACGACGGCGAACCGCTCGACACACAACTTGTGCGACGCCGCTACACTTACTACTTTGCTGGCAAAAAGATGCCGCTGCGCGCCAACATGTGGCGCCATGCCATTACGCACCGCAAGGGGGAGATGTACCGCTTGAGCGACCAAAAGATGACGGTTGAGAAACTTGGCCAACTCGGGGTGCTGAGCCAAATGGACGTGAGTTATGTGCCACGCGACACGACTGCCACCTGCGACACGCTCGACCTCGTGGTGTCGGCGGTGATGGACAAACTGTATGACTCGACATTCGAAATGAATGCCACGCTGAAGAGCAACCAACAGGTGGGCCCTGGCATATCGTACGAACTGGCCAAGCGCAATGCCTTCAGAGGGGGCGAAAAGGTGTCGTTCAAGATTTTTGGCTCGTATGAGTGGCAAACGGGGGCTGGTGCCAACGGGCACAACTCGCTGCTCAACTCTTATGAACTGGGCACACAGCTGGCTTTCAAATTTCCACGCTTTGTATTCCCTGGCATCAGCCGCAGACGGGTGCGCTTTCCGGCCACCACACAGTTTGCCTTTGATGCTGACTGGAAAAACCGCTCGCGCTTTTTCAACATGGTGAGCATGGGCCTCAGCGCCAATTATCATTGGTACAAACGCGAGACGGCACAGCACGACCTGACACTCTTCAGCCTCGACTTTGACAAACTGAACCACACAACGCACACCTTCGACTCTATAATGAATGCCAACCCGGCCCTGTATGTGTCGATGCGCGACCAGTTTGTGCCATCGCTCAGCTACTCCTTTACTTACCAAAGCCGCTCGTGGCGCACCAACCCGTGGTGGGTGCAGCTTACCTTCAAGGAGGCGGGCAACATCACCTCGGCCATTTACGCTGCCGCCGGACAGAAGTTTAATAAAAAGAACAAGGAGTTGTTCGGCAACCCCTTTGCACAATATGTAAAGTTTACGGCCGAGGCACACAAGCTGTTTAAGCTGACAAAGGACATCAACATTGCCACACGCGTGTTTGGCGGCATTATTTACAGCTACGGCAATAGCAACAGTGCGCCCTATGCAGACCAATTCTATGTGGGCGGTGCCAACAGTGTGCGCGCCTTCACCGTGCGTTCCCTCGGTCCAGGCTCATATCGCCCGGTCAACTCGAAATATTCGTACATGGACCAAACAGGCGATGTAAAGCTGGAGGCTAACGCCGAACTGCGTGCCCGCTTGATTGGTGACCTGCACGGAGCCATATTCCTCGATGCAGGCAATGTGTGGACGCTGCGCAACGACCCTATGCGCCCAGGCTCACAAATCACCACATCTACCATCAAGCACATTGCGCTTGGCACGGGTGCCGGTTTGCGCTACGACCTCAACTTTTTGGTGTTGCGCTTTGACGTGGGCATTGCCCTGCACGCGCCCTACCAAACCGCCAAATCGGGCTTTTATAACATCGAGCGCTTTAAGGACGGCCTCGGCCTGCACTTCGCCATTGGCTACCCGTTCTAAGCTCCGCTGCCATTGGCTAATATGCAGACAGTGAATTAGGGCAGACGGGTAAAACATAAACACGCGAACGGGCTCAAGCACTAAACGCTACAACTAAGCGCTACAGCCAAGCGCTAGCTCTAATGGGGGCGACGCGTCCCGCGTCGGGAATTTTTCAGCAGCCTCGTCTCGGGATAGAGAAAGGAGGAAAATACGTACTCTCCTAAATAATAGCTGCATATTTTCCCGACGCGGGACGCGTCGCCCCCATTAGTGTTTGCGCTTGTTGCTTGAGTACATTCGCATGTCTACGCTTTACTGGACAGCGTACACAAAAAAACTCCACAACCTTGCGGGGTTGCGGAGTCTGTTCTGTTTATTTCGTGATATCCCTTGAAGACACCAGAAATGTGTGTTTGAACGTAGATTAGTCGTTCTTGAGCGCAGTGCGCTTTTCCTTGATACGAGCCTTCTTGCCGGTGAGGGCACGGAGGTAGTACAACTTGGCACGACGTACTTTACCAATCTTGTTCACCTCGATGCTTTCGATGTTCGGTGATTCGATGGGGAAGATACGTTCAACACCTACAGTACCAGACATCTTGCGCACTGTGAAACGCTTCTTGTCCTGGTGACCGTTGATTTTGATAACAACACCGCGATACAACTGGATACGCTCCTTGTTACCTTCGACGATTTTGTATGCTACTGTTACAGTGTCACCTGCCTTGAACTTGGGGAACTGCTTGCCGGTAGCAAAAGCTTCTTCAGCAATCTTAATTAAATCTGCCATTTCTTTGATGGGTAATTAAATGTATTGTTGTCCGTCCCGACCCAGCTTAACGGGGAACTCTGCATCCCGACAGCGGCTTGGTGGAAAAGCGGTGCAAATTTACGACTTTTTGTGCGCTCGGCAATGCTTTGAGGCAAAAAATGTGCTCGAAATTATTGATTTCCAATAAAACCAGCGCTTAATGTGGCAATGTGCTAAATTGCTAATGGGCTGATGCCGTAGCGCGGTTTGTTAGTCGCTTGGCGCGTTAGCGGCTAACAAGCAACGCTACGACGTCAGTCCGCTATAATTGATTTAGGGGGAGCATTGGCGAAGCCAGGAAAGCCCCTTTTGCGTGTTCCGAAATGCCACGATGTTGGCGCGAGCTGCAAAAAACGACAAGTTAACTTTGCATGATTAACAGAAAAGAGTAATTTTGCCATGCCTTGCACAAGGTATGCACATCGTTTGCAAGGCACAAAAAGCTGAGTAATAACAATCTTAACAACATACAGAAAGAGAAATATATGAGTCTGAAAATTGTTGTGCTTGCCAAGCAAGTACCCGACACCCGCAATGTGGGCAAGGACGCGATGACTCCCGAGGGCACAGTCAACCGTGCCGCTCTGCCTGCCATCTTTAATCCTGAAGATCTCAACGCTCTTGAGCAGGCCCTGCGCCTGAAGGAGCAGAACCCCGGTTCGACAGTACATATTCTGACAATGGGCCCTCCGCGTGCCACTGAGGTCATTCGCGAAGGTCTTTACCGCGGCGCCGACGGTGGCTATTTGCTCACCGACCGTGCTTTTGCCGGTGCCGACACGCTGGCCACGAGCTATGCACTGGCACAGGCCATCAAGAAGATTGGTGTGCCCGACATCGTGCTGGGCGGCCGCCAGGCCATTGACGGCGACACCGCACAGGTAGGCCCGCAGGTGGCCCAGAAACTTGACCTCAACCAGGTGACCTACGTCACAAGTGTGGACGAGGTGAAGGACGGCAAGGTGGTGGTAACACGCCACATTGACGGTGGCATAGAGCGTGTGGAAGCACCGATGCCCATTTTGCTGACCGTTAACGGCAACGCGGCGCCCTGCCGTCCGCGCAACGCCAAACTGGTGATGAAATACAAACGTGCTTCTGCCCCCATGGAGCGCCCCGCCGAAGGGCTGCCTTATGCCGAGGAGTATGACAAGAAGCCTTATCTGACCATTGCCCAATGGAGTGTGGCCGATGTAGACGGCGACCTTGCCCAATGCGGTCTGGCCGGCTCACCCACCAAGGTGAAGGCCGTGCAGAACATCGTGTTCAAGGCCAAGGAAAGCAAGCGCCTCACTGGCAGCGATGCCGATGTGGAGAGTTTAGTAAAAGAATTGTTGGACAGCCACACTATTGGATAAAGCACTATGAATAACGTATTTGTATATTGCGAAATAGATAAGACCACGGTTGAGGAAGTGTCTTTCGAACTCCTGACCAAGGGTCGCAAACTTGCCAACGAGCTGGGTGTGCAGCTCGAGGCCGTAGTGGCTGGCACTGGCATTAAGGGACACGTTGAAAAGGATATCCTGTCATACGGCGTGGACAAGTTGCACGTGTTTGATGCCGAAGGGCTCTTTCCCTACACCTCAAAGCCTCACACAAGCATTTTGGTCAACCTGTTCAAGCAGGAGAAACCGCAAATCTGCCTGATGGGAGCCACGGTTATTGGCCGCGACCTCGGTCCGCGCGTGTCGTCATCGCTCACCAGCGGACTTACCGCCGACTGTACGGCACTCGAGATTGGCGATTTCGACGACAAGAAGAACAAGAAGCACTACGACAACTTGCTCTACCAAATTCGTCCGGCCTTTGGTGGCAACATTGTGGCCACCATCGTTAATCCCGACCACCGTCCCCAAATGGCCACCGTGCGCTCTGGCGTGATGAAGGCCGAGAAGGTGGCCGAATACTACAACGGCGAGATTGTGTATGAAGACGTGGCTAAATTCGTGCCCGAGACAGACTACGTGGTCAAGGTGATTGAACGCCATGTGGAGAAGGCCAAGAACAACTTGAAGGGTGCGCCCATCATTGTGGCCGGCGGCTACGGTGTAGGCTCAAAAGAGGGCTTTGACTTGTTGCGCAAGTTGGCAGAGGAACTCCACGGCGAGGTTGGTGCCAGCCGTGCAGCCGTTGATGCCGGCTATTGCGAGCACGACTTGCAAATTGGCCAGACGGGTGTGACCGTCCGCCCCAAGGTGTACATTGCCTGCGGCATAAGCGGTGCCATTCAGCACGTGGCCGGCATGAAGGAGAGCGGCATCATCATCTCTATCAACACCGACCCCGAGGCCCCTATCAACCAAATAGCCGACTACATCATCACAGGCTCGGTTGAAGAAGTTGTACCTAAACTTATCAAGTATTACAAGAGTAACAGCAAGTAAAACAATGGCAAATAATTATACTGACCACGCAGAACTGCGCTTTGAGCTTAACCACCCGCTCATGAAGCGTATCGTGGAACTTAAAGAGCGCAACTTCCGCGACAAGGACGAATATGACTATGCGCCGCTCGACTTTGACGACGCGATGGACAACTACGACCGCGTGCTCGACATCACCGGCGAACTGGCCGGCACTACCATTGCCGACAATGCTGAGGGCGTAGACCTTGAAGGGCCTCATCACGAGGGTGACCGTGTACATTACGCCAGCGGCACAGCTGCCAATCTTGACGCCATGGTCAAGGCTGGCCTCAACGGCATGACCATGCCACGCCGCTTTGGCGGTCTTAACTTCCCCATCACGCCCTACACCATGTGTGCCGAGCTGGTGGCTGCAAGCGATGCCGGATTTGGCAACATCTGGAGTTTGCAGGATTGTATTGAGACACTTTACGAGTTTGGCAACGAGGACCAGCACAGCCGTTTCATTCCGCGCATCTGCGCAGGCGAAACCATGTCGATGGACCTTACCGAGCCCGACGCCGGTTCGGACCTTCAGCACGTGATGCTCAAGGCCACCTACTCTGAGGAGGAGGGCTGCTGGCTGCTCAATGGCGTAAAGCGCTTTATTACCAATGGCGATGCCGACCTTCACCTGGTGCTGGCCCGTTCAGAGGAGGGCACTACCGACGGCCGTGGCCTGTCAATGTTCATTTACGACAAGAACGAAGGCGGTGTGAACGTGCGCCGCATCGAAAACAAGCTCGGCATTCATGGCAGTCCCACCTGCGAGCTGGTGTACAAAAATGCCAAGGCCGAACTCTGCGGCGACCGCAAGCTGGGCCTCATCAAGTATGTGATGGCGCTGATGAACGGTGCCCGCCTGGGCATTGCGGCACAGAGCGTGGGCATATCACAGGCTGCCTACAACGAAGGTTTGGCATACGCCCGCGACCGCGAACAGTTTGGCAAGGCCATTATCAACTTCCCGGCCGTTTACGACATGCTGGCGCTCATGAAGGCCAAGCTCGACGCCGGCCGTGCCCTGCTCTACCAGTGCTCGCGCTATGTAGACATATACAAGGCTCTCGACGACATTGCCCGCGAGCGCAAACTCGAGCCCGAGGAGCGCAAGGAGCAAAAGAAGTATGCCAAACTGGCCGACTCACTCACCCCGCTGGCCAAGGGCATGAACTCGGAATACTGCAACCAGAACACCTACGACGCCATTCAAATTCACGGCGGTTCGGGCTTTATGATGGAGTATCCCATTCAGCGCTACTACCGCGACGCCCGCATCACCTCTATCTACGAGGGCACCACGCAGCTGCAAGTAGTGGCAGCCATACGCTATGTGACCAATGGCTCGTACCTGGCACAGATGCGTGAGTTTGAGCAGGCCGAAGTGAGCGAGGAATTGAAGGGCATACAGGCACGTGCCAAGGCTATGGCCGACAAGTTTGAGGAGGCTGTGGCCCACGTGAAGGAAGCGGCCGACCAACCCTTCCACGACCTTTGCGCCCGTCACCTTGTGGAGATGGCTGCCGATGTCATCATGCTCCACTTGTTGCTGCACAACGCCACTGCCAATGCCGATATGTTTGGCAAGAGCGTGCGTGTGTATGCCAACTTTGTAGAGGCTGAAATTGCCAAGCACCACACCTTTGTAATGAACCTCAACCCTGCCGACATCAACGACTACGTGCAGGCATAAGCCACGACACTAAAGCAGGGGGTGTTCTATAACACTGGTTTGAACACCCACACATATTACGTCTGCATTGCAGCACGAGCTACAATGCAGACGTGATTTATATTACGGTTGACGGGGTAACCCGTTAACCCGTCAACCCGTTAACCCGTTAATTCATCACCTATCACATTATCCAACCCTACATACACCATGCACTTTCCAAACATTAGAACCATTGTGGCATACTTATGCCTTGCGGCCCTGCCGTGTTCGGCGTATGCCGATAACTACCTGAAAGTAAAAGTCAAACGGTGCGGCACATTATCTGCACGCGTAAAGGAAGCCAAATTGCAACGCAAACAAGGTTTGCGCATTGAAGGCACGCTCAATAACGCGGACCTTGCCTACCTGCGAAAGCTCTGTGGACGCGACACGGCGGGCAACGCTGTGCCTGCCATAACACATCAGTTAGACTTGCAACAGGTCACTTTTGCCACAGGAGGGAAGCCCTTCTTGACAAAAGACAACACGAGCTATGCCATCACCTCGGCCCATGCCATACCCGCAGGCTTGTTTGACGAGTGCCCCATTGACTCCATATTGCTACCGGCCCTTACCGACAGCATCGGCACAAGAGCCTTTGCCAACACCCATATACGCACTGTCAAACTACCCGACTACGTGGTTCTGGCCAAAGATGCCTATAAGCTGAACATGAAGCTCACCACCGTATATACGGGCAAATGCCACAATGTCAGCACCGATGTGCTTAACCGAGCCTTTGCCTATTGCAATAATTTGTCACACGTCGAAGTGGCTGATGTTGACCGCGTGCCATCATACACATTTGTGGGTTGGCCAAGTTTGCGCACAGTAAACTTTAACGGTATCACAGGCTTCGTAGCCCCTTACACTTTCAGCCAATGTCCCGAATTACAAAGCATTCACTTTAACCACATCACGCTGTCAATTGACGGGCCTGCCATTGCCGCAAAGTGTGACAAACTGCACGACATCACGATCAACGGCTTTTGTCTTTCGGCACAATGTACGCAGCCCGAGGCGTGCCAAGCATTTACCCATTACACCAACAACGCGCTGATTATTAACACGCTCAACGATGATTGGCTGGCCAATGCCGACAGCACCCAGCGCGCAAACTACAAACTGTGGCCCGAAACCTACGCAAGCATTATGCAATGGGGCAAGCGCATGCTACAAGTTGATAATCCTATAATAGCAGGTCAGGCATATTCGATCATACATACAATGCACGTATTGGCCAAGATACATAATTTTGAGCCATACAAAGATGCCACAGACTCACTTGCGCAAGCCCTTGCCCACAGGCAAACAGCCATCTATCGCCAAGAGTTAATTGATGCCGGCGCATACGATCAAACACATACAGACCTGCCCGCATTTGTCTATGACACACCTGCCGACAGTTTGCTACAACGCACACGCCGTCTGCTCAAGGTTGACAGCATAGCAGGCCAAGGCAGCGACATCGACCGCATGAAGCGCATCATGACCTGGCTGCACGACCACATAAGGCACAACGGCAGCAGCGATTGGCCAAAATGTGCCTACAATGCGCCCGACCTTTATGCGCTGGCTCAAAGCGAGAAGCGCAGTTACAACTGCCGGTTCATGGCCATCATGCTCTGCGAAATGTACCAGTCGGTAGGCATTCCGGCACGTTACCTCATTTGTGTGCCCAAGGACTACACCGAGGATAACGACAGCCATGTTATCTGTGTGGCATGGAGCGACTCTCTGCAAAAATGGGTGTGGATGGACCCTACTTGGGACGCTTATGTCATGGACGAGAACGGGTTGTTGCTGCACCCCGGCGAGGTGCGTGAAAGGCTTGTCAAGGGCAGTCCGCTCTTTATCAACGACTATGCCAACTGGAACCACGAGAACAAAACAGACGTTGATGAATACCTGCGCCAATACATGTGCAAGAACCTTTACTACATTAACACTCCCCTGCGCTTTGGCGCCAACAACGAGGGAAAGGCCTGTCGCTGGCAACCGCAATATATCACGCTCAAGGCTGTCAATGCTCCCGGTTACTCTGGCTATAACACTACCAATGCCGACTATTTTTGGCAATCGCCACGCTGACGCGGCACAATAGCTCACGGATCGCACCGATTGCACGGATTTTTCGCTCGTGCAACGTGCTCTAACACCACGGAGATGACGGATTTGACGGATTTTGTGAGCATTACATGCTCACTTCGCTATTAGCTCGTTGCTGCGACCAGGTCCCTTACAACATAATCTGTGCTAACGTATTTCGCCACGGGTATGTTACGGGCCAATAGCGAAGTGAGCATGCAATGCTCACAAAATCCGTCAAATCCGTCATCTCCGTGGTGCTAAAGCACATTGCATGGGCGAAAAATCCGTGCGATCGGTGCGATCCGTGAGCAATAATATCAGAATGGTTTCACCGTACAGTTCCCTTTGCCAGAATGGCAAACAAGTTGAGATAATAACAAAGATGATATTTGAACTTTGTTATATAGAAGTAATAAAATTCATACATATACATATACCCTGCCTTTTTGACGTTTTTGAAATTTGCCATCGGTCACATAGCACGCTATGCACCCTCTTCCAAATTACGGAACCAACAAAAATACAGGTCAAAATTGGCCAACTTATTCTTTCACCATTACTTAGTTACAGAAAAGTTTGTACATTTGCATCACAAAGCCTCCGCCAGACGGCGCCAAGTGCTACATGGCTCCTACAAACAGCAAGTCGTATATGACAGGACAAAGTCAAACTAACACACAGCGTGAAGACGCACGCAACTCGGTGATTGAAACAGCCACTCAGATGTTTCACGCACAAGGCATACGCAATGTCACAATGGACGACATTGCGCATAAGTTGTCGATGTCGAAACGTACACTATACCAACTATTTACCGACAAAGAGGACTTGTTGCTTGCCTGTGTCATCAAACACGAGGGCGATGTGCGCACCCATTTGGCCGCCATCATATCGCAGTCGGCCAATGTGCTCGACTTTTTGCTTATCATATTCAAGGCAAAGATGAAGGAGTTTGACGAGATTGTGCCAAGTTTCTTCGCCGACCTGACCAAATATCCACGCATAAAGGAACATATTGCACGCAACAAGCAGCAACAAGAGGACGAAGCCGTAAGCTTTTTAGAGAGAGGCATCAAACAGGGCCTTTTTCGCGAAGGCGTCAACTTTCACATCATCACGCGTCTCTTATCGTCCACAATGGAGGTGTGCATACAAAACGGACTGGCTGACCAATACTCGCAAGGCGAGATATTTCTTAACACCATTCTGCCCTACATACGCGGGTGCGCCACCCTGAAGGGGGTGGAAATGATTGACCAATTCCTGGCCGAGAATAACGCACTCTGAAGGCACTGGAGAGAGAGGGTGGGGAAAGGCCAAAGCCTATGCAAAGGTCCTTCCCCACCCATCATTAAGCCGGGGTAACGTTTTGCCCCCAGCAACAGTGACCAAGTTGTTTATTGGCAAACCCACACATACAATATAATGAAGAAGTTATTACTTTTGTGCTCGGCCCTGCTGCTGAGCCTGACGGGCGCACGTGCCGACGAGGGCATGTGGCTGCTCAAACTTATGAAACAACAACACCTCGAGGACTCGCTGCGAAAGGCTGGCCTGCAACTGCCACCCGAAGCGCTTTATAGCGAGACTGCGCCCTCATTGCGCGAGTGCATCGGCATATTTGGCGGTGGCTGCACCGGCGAGGTGGTAAGTCCCGACGGCCTTGTGCTCACCAACCACCACTGCGGTTTCAGCTACGTGCACCAGATGAGCGGCATTGGCCACGACTACATGAAGGACGGCTACTTTGCGCACAACCGCGCTGAGGAACTGCGCACACCCGAAAGCTTGACATTCACCTTCGTGGTGCGCATTGCCGATGTGACTAAACAAGTGAACGCCGAGGCTAAAAAGCAAAAGGCAGACGAGTATACCATGCAAAGCTATGGTTTTCTTGAACCACTCGCTGCCAAGATGCTCAAAAAGAGCGACCTTGGCAAGAAGAAGGGCATGAATGCACGCATTGTGCCCTACTTCGGTGGCAACCAGTTCTACATATTCTACGAACAGACCTATCAGGACGTGCGCCTTGTGGCCAATCCGCCCTATAACATCGGACAGTTTGGTGGCAATAGCGACAACTGGGTATGGCCACGCCAGAACGCTGACTTTGCCATGTTCCGCATCTATGCCGACAAAAATGGCGAACCTGCAGCCTACAGCGAGCATAACGTGCCACTCAAGGTGAAAAAATACTTGCCCATCTCGCTCAAGGGTGTTGACAAGGGCGACTACACCATGATTACGGGTTTCCCCGGTTCTACCTCGCGCTACCTTACTGCCTCCGAGGTCAACTTGCGCTGCCAAGGCACCAATGCCCCCATCGTGTTGGCCGGCAATCCGCTGCTCAAATACTACAAGGACCTCATGGACCAAAGCGACTCACTGCGCTTGTTGCTTGAGGACGAGTACTTTTCATGGGGTAACAGCATCAAGAACTTTGGCGGCATGAACGAGTCGGTGGAAAAGACTCACCTTATCGACCAGAAGAAAGCCGAAGAGGCCCGTTTCCGCGCCTTTGCCAAGCAGAGCAGCAAGACTGAGTATGCTACCGTCATCGACAGCATCGACGCCCTCTGCGCTGCCAACCTCGACCTGGTGCACGACGCTTCACTCTACCGCATTACGCTGTCTGACCAAAGCCTATGGATGTCGAAACATACACTTGATGCTTATGGCAAGGCTCTGAAAAATGGCAAGGCCAAGGACATCGAGGCGGCCAAGCAAAGCATTATGCGCGAATACTTGAGCACCATCAAGCCGCTCAACCTCGACATTGACAAGGGCAAGGTGAAACTGCTCACACCTTACTTTATCAAGAATCACAAACTTAATGCCGTGCCTGCCTACATGGCCGATGGCAAGGATTGGAGTGCATTCATCGACAAGGTGTACAGCCAGTCGGTGTTTACCGACAGCACCAAACTGGCCGATGCACTGGCCAAGAATGACTTCAGCCTTATCGAGAACGACCCGCTCTACCAGCAAATGGCTGCATTTAACAGCTACCGTGCCGACAACCTGAACGGTGCACTCGCTGCCTACGCTGCCAAGCGTAGCGCGCTCGACAAGGTGTATGTGCGCGGCCTTTGCGAAATGTACGACTGGAGCAAGGCCCCCGATGCCAACTTTACGCTGCGCATGACTTATGGCCACATTACCGACCTCAAACCACGCGATGCCGTTTACTACGACTGGCGCACCGTGCTCGACGGTATGTTTGAGAAGGAGAGCAAGACCGAGAGCGACTACTTCATCAACGAGAAGTTGCGCACCATGTATCAAGCCAAGGACTTTGGACGCTACGCCCGCGAGGACGGCAAGTTGCCCACATGTTTCCTTTCAAACAACGACATCACTGGTGGCAACTCGGGTTCGGGTGTGCTCAACGCCAAAGGCGAACTCATTGGCCTGGCCTTCGACGGCAACATTGAGAGTCTCAGTTCCGACCTCAAGTTCAACCCTGCCTTGCAGCGTTGCATCAACGTGGATATCCGCTACGTGCTCTTCATCATCGACAAGTTTGGCGGCAGCAGCTATGTGCTTGACGAACTTGACTTGAAGTAACACACATTGTTGGTTTCACATGCGTACGAACTCAAGCTGCAAACGCTACCTCTAATGGGGGCGACGCGTCCCGCGTCGGAGCATTTTTCAGCAACCTCTGGACGCGAAAAAGATGCAATGTTCATACACTAAATGAAGGCTCACAGACAGCATTAATTACACGGCTGTTTGTGAGCCTTTGCTTTATATTGCTTCAATATAACAAAGTTCAAATATCATCTTTGTTATTATCTCAACTTGTTTGCCATTCTGGCAAAGGGAACTGTCTGGTAAAACGCCAAACGCAACTTATTTCATCTTACTCCCCTTAATAAATAGGGCTTCATGCTCTTTATTTCAAAAAGTAAGCCCCTTGGGTTAACTGTACATGGCAGCAGAAGCTATTATTGGAATAAAAGCAGACATGAAATGCGATGGTGATCACGTTTTACATGACAGATTTTAATGCTTTTGCCCTTGCAGGGCGCGACTGCTCCAACACGAGATACCCGGGGTGTCGCTTCGCTTGCCCCGGGCTATGTGCTCCATTGGGCTTTCAGCCCGCCCTTACAAGTTCAAAATGACTATTTATCTATTCGCAATGGTGAAGCTATGCCAAAGCTACAATACAAAACTTCGTTGCTAATTGCGATGTGGTAGAAGTATTTTTGCAAGGGCGGGCTGAAGGCCCAATGGAGACCATAGCCCAGGGCAAGCGTAGCGGCACCCTGGGGGTCCCCCGTGTTGGAGCAGTCGCGCCCTGTAAGGGCAAAAGCATTACAATGTGCTTTGGAGTTTTACCGGACAACAATATTTGCATTACCAAGACATTGCACCCAACAGTGTACAACTTGTACACAAATATTTGTTTCCTCCCCGTCTTTCCTCTTATAAAAGAGTGCATGTGCTTTTACTGCCATCTTACACTTTTTATGCGTAACAAGTTGATATTCAATGGGTTCAAGAGTGTAAGATGATTTCAAAGTATCTTACACACCCCTGCATACATCTTAC
>ERZ1031933.111-NODE-111-length-19552-cov-4.769503_pt1 | contig 19552 bp, 13 predicted proteins | sample MGYA00517880_ERZ1031933 | MGnify/ENA primary metagenome ERZ1031933 (study PRJEB33719, sample SAMN04261283) | wastewater metagenome | biome: rural village; feature: human; material: feces | host: Homo sapiens | place: El Salvador | collected 2014-01-14 ... | reverse complement strand
TTGAGGTTGCCGGCCTGGATCTGGCTGTACAGATCGTCATATTTTGGCAATTTGCCAAGCCTGTAAAGATAATAAAGATAAAGACCGTATAAGCCGCCGATTTTTTTGATTTTATCTTCCCGTGTCGAAAGTCGGTACTGTCGGCTCGTAACCGTACTTAGGGTATGTCGGTACACATCAACACGGCACATATTTTCGTGAAGTCTTTTTCGTATAGCGTCGTTTGAGTAGTTTTCGCCGAGATTGATTAGTCGGACAGGCTTCTTATAGCCGAGCGGAGTAACTGTCCAATACTTTCTGCTCGGGCTCAGCTGATAGGTATATCCCATATCACGGAGAGCGTACTTGAAATCCTCTATACTTTTACAGTGCTCCAAAGCCAAGTCGATTACTTCACGTAGGGTGCTGTACCGAGTAGGCATACCGGCTTTTTCCTTGTTGTAGTAATATGACGATTGCTTACTTCTGTTGGGGGTTGGATTAAAATATAAGCCGTACTCCTTGCATACTTCATCTGCTATATGCCTGAATTTAAACCATACCTTTTCATCGTTTTGCAAACGCTTTCCGTCAACAAAGGAAACTGAGTTGATTACAAAATGGCAGTGCAGATGTTTAGTATTCAGGTGAGTAGTCACTACAACCTGAAAACGCTTACCCCACATACGCTTGGCAAATTCCATACCGACCTTTTGTGCAAGCTCAGGTGTAATGTTCTGTTCCTTAAAACTCATATAACCGTGATAGGCTTGTATTCCGTCTGTCTTTCCAAAACACTCTTTTGTTGTTATGAATTGGTCACGGGCAGTTGCAGGATTGCAGTTTATGCCATCAACATAAAACTGACGCTCTGTTTTTTCCTCGTCCTTTGCATAGGCAATAACATCAGCAAGTGTCTGATACTGTGCGTCGGTATAATTGGGGTTGCAAGTTTTCTCAGGATTGTTGGCATAGTCAATCACCCTGCCCAGATTATCTCTCACAACCCATAGCTTAGTTACTGCCATTTCAGCTCTGATTTATCGGGTCGTAAAAATACACTCTCGATATGCGCCTGAAATTTATGCCAACGCTCCGCTTCACGATAAAGCATCGGAGCATCAAGAAAACCGAGAGAGTTTGCCTTTGTCGCAAGCTGATTTATATTGTTGCCTATTGAGGAAAGCTCACGCATTGCTTCAAAGAAACGCTCGTCAGGTTTTTCTTTCGGCTCATAGCCTTTCATCAGAAGACGTACTAAAGCAGATTCATTAAGGCACGTCATTTGTGCCTTTCTCTGCCATTCATCTTTTTCTTCTTTTGTCAGCCTGATATGCTTATCATAGCTTCTCCTCATCTTCATCATCCTTTTTGTCTTTCATTTCGTAACGGTTGATTCGGTTAATCTGGAGCATACACATTAAAGCTACTCCGACAAAACCGCCGAGGAAGCAACCGAGTATGAATAAAATAAATCCGTGCATAATTTCAGTCCTTTCTTTTCGGGGTATTAGGGGCAACCACCTAACGAGCCTTTTTACTGTTTTATCCGTTATGTGGATACAAACAGTCTGCTCGCTAAGATTATTCATCAATCTTTGAGGTTGCCTGCATATTCAAGCTTCAGCGTATAGTATCAAGCTCTTTAGGTTTGTACTGATACGCTTTTATTTCACCGTTCTGCTTGTAAAAGCGTTCGGGGAATTTAAATTTTTCTCTGTATTTCTGCTCCAAATCTTTCGGTAAGTCCTTAAACTTTTCAGAGTCAATAGGAGCGTAGGCGATAAAGAAATCTCCTGCAATTATATCAATAATTTCTTTGGTTTTTTCGTCATAAACCGCCCTGTTAAGTGGCAAGCCGTTCATTTTTCCTTCCTCGTTGCATATGATTGCCACCTCATCTTCAAATGGCATATATTCCTCAATATTTCCTCCGACAAGTTTCTGCATAGCTTCAAGGGAGTTATCAATTGCAACGGTTTTCGGATAATGATTCGCCTGAATATAGAGGACAGTAATCATATTTTTACTGACTGTATCCTGCGTTTTTGACGGCTCAAAATCCACCTTTTTGAAGTCGTAGGTATTGCAGAAATAAAAGCCTTTTTCCAAACTTTCATCCTCCAAAACCTCAACCACATCCGATATTGAAAGCGATCTGCCACGATACCCTGTCGGGTGGTCTGTATTAAACCTTGAGTAAACATCATCAAGAGTTTTGCAGTCAACATTACCGCTGAAAACCTTGTCGTAAATTTTGCTGTTAATTGCAGAATTCCCCTGTGCCTTTTCAAGATACTTTGTATCAACAAACGCAACTCTATGAGTATCACGCTCGTGATTGATCTGATAAATGTTAATTTTCATTATCTTTCGTAATTCCTTTCTTTAGATTTTTGCTTTGAGATATTAAGCTGTAAACACAAAAAGTCGTTGAAATCCTTGCCCCTTGGCGGCGGTAAATCAACGACCTTGTAATCATTTTTCAGTTTGTTTATAAGAGCAGTTGCGGCTTCTCTGCCGCTTCTGTCATTATCAAAGTGGATAGCGATTCTTGTTGTGTTTGAATGGTCTTTCAGATAATTTTCAAGTGCAGCAGGCACTTTGCCAACACCTGTTTTCTTATTTGCCGAGTAAACACCCGCAAGTGATAAAAGGTTGTACTTGCGGTAAACATAGCCATTGATTTTCAGCAAAGTTGCGTAAGATAAAAGGTCAATCGGACATTCAAAAATGTGGACTGTGTTACTAACTCCGTCAGCCAATCTGAAAGAATAATGCTTGTCACTTCCCGAACAGTCACCTAAAATTCTTCTGCCGTCTGTCTCACGGTAGGAAGCATATCTCGGATTATTTTCCTTATCAAAGCCAACAAAAACTACATCGTGATACGGAAGGCTCTCGAAAATCTTACCCTCGGATATGCAAAAATCAATAAGCTCCCTGTCAATACCTCTGCCGCAAAGATACCTGAAAATCACTCTGTTGGAAGTACTTTTATCAGGCAGAAGCAACGGCTTGGGTTGCTTGATTTCTTTTTGCTGCAAATTGATATTCTGCGTTACCGCACACTTTCCGACTATGGTTTCAACGGCTTGTACAAAGTCCAAGCCTTTAACTTTTATCAGGTAATCAAGGGCAGAGTATCCTCCGAAGCCTCTTGACCACCACATCCATTTTCCGTTTGAGATTTTCAGACTGTCGTGTGTACGAGTGCAGTATGTTCCGTCCGAAAGTCTGACAAGCTCATTTGGCTCGTGGTTCTGTAAATATGTCAGCAAGTCCATTTCTCTCGCTTTTTCTACAGCCTGCGGATCAACATATGGCATAGCGTTTACATGCTGTCCTTATCTTTCTGCTTTGCTTTCATTTCCTTAACTGCCGATTTAATACGGTCATCTATTGTTTCACGGAGCATATCGCAATAACTCATATCGTTACCGCACCACTCCTGATAGATGTCATCAAGGGGAGCTTTCAGCCGGTATAAAGACTTAGCTTCGGTTTGAGAAAACTCTGTGTATTGAAAAATTGCAAGCAAATCTTCCTTGATAACTTTCTCGTAGCTGCCCTCAATAATCTGTTCGGGCGGCTTAGTTTTAAGCTCTGACATAAAGCTGTCAAATTCCTTTTTCATCTTGTTGTACAGTAGCTCGTTATAGTCAACAGTAGTCATAAAATTCCTCCTATCTTTCTCTGTCGTTTCTGTTTCTTGTGGGTGGCAGGTTGCCCTCGTCAGGCTCGCCGCCGACAACGGGAGTATCTCCCTTATCCATATCAAGCAGGGCATTCAGCTCGGTCAGACGAGACATTTTTTGCTTCAGTTCATCCTCCTGTGCAAACGGTTTTTCCACCTCAACCTTTGCGGTTTCAAGCTGTGCCTTTGTATTTTTCAGCTGTTCCTCCGCCTTGTGCAATCTGGTTCCAATATTATCAACAGCGTTATCAATTCGGATTATATTTCCGTAAACATCTGTGCCGAGAGTAACTGAATGTGTGAAATGCCCTTTGAGTTTTACGGCATATGCACGCTCAAAGGTATCAAATTCAAGCTCCATCTTAAACCCTCTGTACTCACCGAGAGGAGTAGGCTCGGAAGTTGTTTTTGCTTTGCAGGCTTCAATAATCACCTGACCTGCTTCTGCCTTTTCCGTGTAGCTATAACCGTCAATAACCATTCCTGCAAACTTGCCGTCAACCTCTTTCGGGTGTGCTTTGGCAATCTCTAAATCTGCTTTCAGTCCGTCAACTCTTGCAGTCAGCAATGATATTTCTTGCGGATAAAACTTTATGATTTTATCTTCAAGCTCATACTTTTCCGAAAGGTAATGTGACTTATACAGTCGTAGCTTTTGCACCTGAATCTCCAAATCCATTTTCTCCTTGATATACGGATTTCCCGTTGCAAGCATCTTGATTTCAGCATAGGAAAGAGCAGTATCGTCTATATCCTCGACAGAACGGACAGGAGATTTTGAAGTCATAATTTGTGAAGCAAACTTCTGTTTACCCTCGACAAGCTGATACAGATATGCGTCAAAGGTTTCCTCGGTTACATATCGGTAAACATCTACATCTGTGTTTTCATTTCCCTGACGGATAATTCGTCCCGAACGCTGTTCAAGGTCTGACGGTCGCCACGGGCAGTCAATGTCGTGCAAGGCTATGAGCTTGTTCTGAACATTTGTACCGGCACCCATTTTTTGTGTAGAACCGAGCAAAACTCTGACTTCGCCTTTGTGCACCTTTTTGAAAAGCTCCTGCTTTTGCGCCTCGGTTTTTGCTTCGTGGATAAAGCTGATTTCGCTTTTAGGTACGCCTCGCTCTATCAGCTTTTTACGAATGTCCGTGTAGATCGAAAACTCTGCGTCCGGTTTCGGAGTGGAGAGGTCGCAGAACACAAGCTGAGCTGATTTTTTGTCTGCGTTCTCCTGCCAAATCATAAAAATATTATCAATACAAGCATTGATTTTACTGCCCTCAAAGTCAGGAAGCAGAGGATTTATCATACGCTGGTCAAGGGCAAGCTTTCGTCCGTCGTTGGTGATTTTCAGCATATTATCTACGCTTGCGTCAACCTGATTGTTTCTCACTTTTTCGGCTCGTTCTCCAAGCTCTGCTACCATAGCCTTTTGAAAATCGGAAGGCTTTACGGCAACATTGTGATAGTGGGGAGTAGGTGTAGGCAAATTAAGTGTGTCTGCCGTTTTTATATCGGCAACCTCTTTGAACATTGCCATAAGCTCAGGCAAATTGTAGAATTTAGCAAATCGTGTTTTCGTTCTGTAGCCTGTTCCTTCGGGTTTCAGCTCGTAGGCTGTTACGGTTTCACCAAAGGTGGAAGCCCACGAATAAAAGTGCTGCAAGTCGTTTTCTACAAGCGTTTCATACTGTAAATATCTCTGAATGGTATATAGTTCAACCATTGAGTTTGAGATTGGCGTACCTGTTGCAAAGACCGTTCCTCTGCCGCCTGTGATTTCGTCAAGGTATCTGCACTTCATAAACAGGTCCGAGGACTTCTGCGCTTCGGTCTGAGCTATTCCGCCGACATTTCTCATTTTCGTATAGAGATAAAGGTTTTTGTAGTAGTGACTTTCGTCAATAAACAGCCTGTCAACACCCAGTTCTTCAAAGGTAACTACATCATCCTTTCGGCTTTGGTCGTTTAACTTCTGTAACTTTACCTTTAAGGATTTTCGGCTTTTTTCAAGCTGCTTGATTGAAAAGTTTTCTCCACGGTTTTCCTTCAACTCACGAATGCCGTCTGTGATTTCGTCAATCTGCTGTTCAAGGATAATTCTTTGTCTTTCAACGCTCATCGGAATTTTCTCAAACTGAGAATGCCCGATAATGATAGCGTCATAATCGCCTGTGGCAATTCGTCCGCAGAAGCGTTTGCGGTTTTTCGTTTCAAAATCCTTTTTGGTTGCAACAAGGATATTTGCCGCAGGATAGAGCTGTAAAAACTCTGCCGCCCATTGTTCTGTCAGGTGATTAGGCACAACAAAAAGCGACTTACTGCATAAGCCAAGCCGCTTCGATTCCATAGCTGCCGCCGTCATCTCGTAGGTTTTGCCTGCGCCGACTGCGTGTGCAAGCAAGGTATTTCCACCGTAAAGAATATGTGCAACAGCGTTTTTCTGATGTTCCCTGAGTTCAATTTCAGGATTCATACCGTTAAAGGTAATATGACTTCCGTCGTACTCACGTGGTCTTGTGCTGTTAAACTTTTCGTTATACAGCTTACAGAGTTTTTCACGGCGCTGCGGGTCTTTCCATATCCATTCCTTAAAGCCTTCTTTGATAAGCTCCTGCTTCTGCAGAGCGATTGTAGTTTCCTTTTTATTGAGTACCGGCTTCTTTCTGCCTTCCTCATCCTCAACATAATCGAATATGCGGACATCCTTGAGGTTAAGCGTTTCCTCAATTATTTTATATGCGTTGATTCTGTCTGTGCCGTAAGTGCGGTACACCTTGAGATTACTTGTATCGTAGCTTTTGTTTTCAATGCTCCATTCACTCGTATAGGGTGAATAGTGCAGCTTGATTTTCCATTGTGCATAGCGTGGAGTATCAAGAAATTCATAGATAAACTGCTGCACAATCTCAGGCGGAATCCATGTTGCGCCAAGCCTTACGGAAATCTCGGAAGCTGTTAAATCCTTTGGCTGTACTCTTTCAAGAACTTCAACATTGATGTTGTAATCATCAGGATATAGCTTTGCCGAACGCCTTGCAACTTCAAGCTTTTCACGGACATTACCAGACAAATATTCGTCTGCCATAAGGTATTTTTGTTCGTCAGGATTGCCCTGACCGTAGAGAGGATTGAGGAAAATTACACCTTTCAGTTCCTCAAAAACCTCCTGCTCACTCTTGCCTGAAAGCTGACACATATATTCCATATCAATATCAGCCTTTTCACCCATAGAAACGGCGAGAGCTTCGGAAGCTGTGTCAACGGAAGTAACAGGTGTATGAGGCTTGATTGTCCGCTTGAAAAACATATCCGCCTTGCGTTCAAGGTTGCCCTCGTCATCGAGTATTTCCAATGAAGATAACAGCGAGTAGGAACTGTCCTGTGAGAATGCCATAGTATTTGCACGGCTGTTGATAAGTCCGTACTTTTTTGTAAAACTGTCATACAGCTTATTAAGCCTTTCCTGTTCAGCTTTTATATCGCTGTCAGGATAGTCTTCCGTCTGCAAATCTAAAAGAGTACGGACGGAATTTCTTATCTCAATAAGTCCCTTTATTCGGTTTTCAGCGGTAGCCGACACTTCAACAGGTGACATTCGGCTGTTTTCACGGAAATAGATTACATCGTCAAGCACGGTATATGAGAAGTTTCTGACATTCGGATCAGCAGGGATTGAATTATCTTCTTCCTCTATATTTTCTTCCGTTTCATACTCCGTAATTTCGCCGTGAATATTGGAAACAGCTTCATCAAGCTGGCTTTCAAGATCAGCGTTTTCATAAGGCGTACAAGTTGTTTCATCACCAAAACGACCTGTTACAATTTTCATATCGCCAAGTATCATTTCGGGATGTTCTGCAAAGTAGCTGTTAATTCTGATACCGTTTTCATCTGTGTTTAGGTGTACCCAATCAGGCTCAATGTCTATGATACGGTCACGCTTTTGCAGTATGAGAATATCGGAAACAACCTCCGTTCCTGCATTTCCCTTAAAGGTATCATTCGGAAGTCTTATCGCACCGAGCAATTCCGCTCTCTGTGCGATATATTTTCGCACGGCTGGGTTTTCCTTGTCCATTGTACCCTTTGAAGTCACCAACGCCATTACACCGCCTAGGCGGAGCTTGTCGAGCGACTTTGCAAAAAAGTAATCGTGGATTAAGAAATGGTTTTTATCATAGCGTTTATCTGCAACGCTGAAATCGCCGAAGGGCACATTACCCACAACTGCGTCAAAAAAGCTGTCCGGAATTTCTGCCTGCTCAAACGGCTGTCCTGCAATAGAGGAACGCTGGTAGAGCTGCTGTGCAATGCCTGCAGAGATTATGTCAATCTCCACACCGTAAACACGGCTGTTCTCCATACTCTGCGGCAACATACCGATAAAATTACCGATGCCGCAGGAAGGTTCCAAAATGTTGCCCTCCTTAAATCCCATCTGTTCCATAACCTTGTAAATTGCTGAAATAACGACAGGCGGAGTATAGAAAGCGGTAAGTGTACTTTCTCTTGCTGACTGATATTCTTCATCGGACAGTAACTGTGAAAGCTCGTTATATTCACTTTGCCAAGCAGCATTATTCTCATCAAAGGCTTCCGGTATTCCTCCCCAGCCTACATACTGAGCGAGGAGTTGTTGTTCTTCGGGTGTAGCAAAGCGGTTTTCCTCTTCACATTGCTTTAACACACGGATTGCTTCTGTGTTTCTGCGAAAGCGAGCCTTTTTACCAACCTCCTCAAGCTCAAAATTTTTGAGGTCAAATGTGTATCGGTCAGCCAAAGGAATTTCAGGGTGCAGGTCAAAGGTCTGTGCCTTTGCTTTCTGTTTTCTCTCCCAAACAGGCGCATCAAGTTCTTTCTTTTCAGAAAGTTCAAGAGCAGATCGAACAAAATCGGCTTTTTCAACTCTGAATATTGGAAAACCGTTACTGTCCTCAAAGGTAATGTCACGTATAGAAGCATCACCGTTTCCGTCAATCCGTTCAACAATGAAATTGCGGTTATCAAGCGTGAGTTCCTTACCGATAAGGTCGGAGTTATCAATCCCGCCGATTGGCTCGGACTGAATGGGAGCGTGTGCCCTGTCGGAAGTCATAAGAATAAAATCCCGGCTTTCTCTTTCGTTTGGACTTGAAATACCGATATTGTAATCTCGGTCAAGCAGCATATCCGCATATGTTTCAAGCCTGTGTGACGGAAATCCGCACATATCAATCCGTTCTGTATCGGTTATTCTTCGGGTGGTGTTATGCAGGCTGAGTGCCTGTGAAACGGTTACGGCATCATCGCCCATAGCTTCGTAAAAATCACCGATTTGGAACAGAATAATCGTATCGGGATGTTCGTCCTTAATCTTGAAGTATTCCTGCATAACAGGACTGTATCTGCTATAATCACGCTTTGTAATCTGTTTTTCTTTTTCGGGTTGTACGGCAACTTTTAAATGGTCGTTCATCGGGTTTTCTTTGACTTTGCTGTCAAATTCCGTCCTTGTCATTTCCTTGTTGAAAAGAGGAAACTGTTTGTCAAAAAGCATTACACGGTTTTCGTCAAAGGACAGAATTTCATACTCATCCGCTCCGATATATACCGATGCCCCGAGCGAATATTTGTATTCATATTCAACAGGGACAGCTTCCTTTTCAGCAGGTGGGGTATATATTGCTTCACGAATTTCTTTCTCCGCCGCCCGTTCAGCTCTTATCTGCTCCTGTTTTTCAAGCCAAGTCGGATAATATTCCCTTTCCTTTGGATTGAGGTATCGGTCAAGTTTTATAAGTTCGCCGATGCGTTTTTCAACCTTACTCCAATTTAACAGCAGTCGTGGTGCGTTATCTTCAAAGCCACGGCTGAGCATAATACCTTTGCCGTCGTGACTTTCGTCAATCCCTGTTCCGATAATAATTGGATATGAGCCGCCCCAGCCATACTCGTTTTTCAGAAAATCAATGTTTTCTTTTGCAGATAGGGACTTTTGAAACTGCTCGTAAATCCTCATTTTACCCTCGCTTACACCGCTTCCGTGGGTAAGTACAGCGTCAATAATCTCCTGAGAAAAGGCAAAGGCAGAAGTTTTTTCTCCTGCCTCGGCTGTTAATATTTCCAACTGCCCTTCCAATGAAGGCAGAGGCTTTGTTGTGTCCCTGAGTTCACCAAGCAAGCGCATACCCTCAAAATGTCCTGCAATAACACCCCAATCATAGTAGGCTTGCGATATTTTATTATCCTGCCCGCCTTCCCACAAAAGAAGTACATTCTGATAGGTTTTATATCCCATCCGCTTTCCCTCGGGAGTAGTAATATCGGTAGCATCATTATTGAATATGCTTTTGATAAATTTAACTCGTTTTTCACTGTCCGATTCGTTTTCAAAGTATCTTGCTATTTCCGTTTTGGTTGCTTTGAGATACGGAGTAGATAACAGAACAGCTTTGATTTTATCATCACCGCCAAAGAACGGAATACTTTTATCCTCGTTGCTGCGGTCGTAATACTCTAAGCGTAAATCACTTCCGCTTTGACTATCTCCTGAGCCGAGTGTCTGAGGTTGTTCATCAGGCGTGTCCACTTCATCGGGTCGTCCGCTTTCAGCTTCTCTGTCACGCCCTCCTGCACCGCCATCTGTCTGAGAATTCTGTCCTCCATCTCTGTCGCCGTCTGTTCGATTTCCGACAGGTGTTCGGTCAGCGTTCCCTTCGTCAGCAGATTGTAATAGAGAATTTTGTGCTTCTGCAACAGATAATTCTTCCTCATCTGAGCGTAATGTCCGAGCTGTACCCTCGGCTGTTCGGGAAGCGTCAGGTTCGGAAGTAGGTAATCGCCCTGCATTGTGTATGTCAGTTCTTCCATTGTCAAAACTCCTTTCGGTATTTATTGTGCTATTAGTATATTCACTTTGTCTGTTTTCCGCAATTATGCGATTCTGACGGTTGAGTGCCAGCACAGTTTTGGAAATCTCCGACAGTCCCATTTCGGCAATATCGCTCGTTGCAAAGCCGAGAGAATTCAAGGCTTCCTGCGTATTGAAATTGACAATATCACGGAAGTCGTCATCGTTAAAATACGGTTCCGTGTCAACATCAAGTCTTGTCATAATCATAAAAGCAACGCTGTTACTGACAAGTTGACTGTACATTGACTTAACAATGTCCTCGTCCAATTCTTCAAGGAAAGTATCATTAACCATTACAAGCAAATCGCCCACATAGTCGGGAATGTTGTCCTCGACAGCGTTACCTGATGCAGAGATAATCGCATCCGTAAGGCTATTCTTTTCATTGAGATATCCGAAGCTACTTTCAAGCGTGTCGATTACTTCATCTGTGTATTCGGGTTTCATATTCCAAATAGGGACAGCTCGTGAAATTTCGCTTGCGTGTGTATCGGAAATATCAAAATAATGGACTAATCTCTGTGAATTGCCGTTCAGACTTTCAAACACGGCAATACCCTTTGCACCTCTGTTTACCCAGCGACCGAAAGTCCTGTTCCACTGTTCAATAGGCAGAACGGCGGTTGCATCGGGTTTCTGAGCGTATAAAAGGAGCTGTTCATCAAATCGCAGTTGGTAGTTATAACAGGCTGTTTTCAGAAATGCCGCCCATTTATCGGGTGACATAACCTCTTTCGAGGTATCTTCATACAGCTGTGAGATAAGGTCAAACTTTCTTGCCATTGTTCATCACCTCCTTATCTTTCGTGGTTTCTGTTTTTAGGCTTGATAGGTGTTCCTTTCTTGTTATAATTTTTCGGATCAGCCGCCGGGCAATCCCAGCCGAGCAAAGAGCCTGCCTTCATTGCTTCTGTCTGAGCTTTTGTAATACCAAGCTTTCCGTTCAAATCATCAACAAGTGCGCGGTTTTCACTCGGCTTACCGTTAGCCGACTTTGAATCGATATATCCTTTTTCGCCTTTGTTTACAATACCGATTTTATTTTCGGACTGTACAAAAACATAGCATTGGTCGGGCAAAGAGGGGCGGAGAGGGATAACATATGCTTCCGTTTTTTCAAGCCTTTCTGCAAATTCACATATATGAAAAATATCGCTATCTGCTTCAAAGTGATAGTCGTCAACATATCTGCAAATCTTGTCAGCCTTTTCACCGTCAGAATATGTTATTCTGATTTTATCGCCGTCTTCAATTCGGAATATCTCCTTGTAATCAGGATTTATAAAACGAATACCTCTTTCTGCTTTTTCAAGGTGACTGTCAAGCCAATCCTTTTTGTAGCAATAGCAGTAAAGGTTATATTCACCCTTGTATGGATTTAGGAGCATAAGATAAGCATAATCCTGCGTGTTCACTCTCACACCGTAATCTCTGCCTGTTTCATAAGCAAATACCTTATCGCTGCGGCAGAACTTAGCAAGCTCGTTCCTGTTTGAAAGAAATCCGCCGTCGCCTAAAAAAGAATTTATAATATCAACCTTTTCAGAGTTAAATTCGGGTGTATTCAAATCATCACGAAAGCTGTTCCAACTTGACCAGAACTCATTTCCGTTTGTTCCCATATCAGCACGGATATAGCCGATTAAACCTGTCTGCATTGAAATCTGCTGACTGTTGCGGTAGGTGTAAAGCCATTCCTTACCCTTTAGCGGAGAAAGACTACTTGCCATTACACTCACCGTCCGAACAGCAGAATTTAATACCAAGAGCGTCAAGCACCTTGTCACCGATACTCTCGGCAATTTCATTGATATAGTCAAGCTCGCAGTCGCCGTTTTCGGCTTCCTTGAAAAATCTCTGCACCAGACTTAGCGGAGCATCTTTTTTGAGCGCAAAGAAGATATAAAAACCTGCGCCCTCACGGTCAATATTGTATGAGCAAAGGTCGCCGTTCTCGTCGATATACCACTCCGCAAGGTCAAAATCCATATCAAAGCATTCTCCGAGATTGCCCGAGTCAATAACCTTTACAGCGTTTGAGTTGTTTTCTTCGTTAAAAGTGTCGGTAAACGAAGCAACCGCAATAATCGGCTGTCCGACAGATACCTTGCTGAGCTTATATGTTATTTCTTCAAAATGCTTGAAGTTGGCTGCGTACATAAGTGCAGTCACTTTATTTTCCGTAAATGACGAAAGCTCACTCCTGATTTTTGCTTTAATGCACGGAAGCATAAGGTCAATACTCGTCCATAGAGTGATTCGGTTAGCATTCGTTGTTTTGTTCATCATTGTTACCTCCAAGATAAGAATAGAGCTTGTTGCCCTTTGTGTTAGTCTGTAATTCGGAAATTATACTCATTTCCTGAACTGTCAGATTAGGTATGCTGAAAACATTTTGAAAGTTTATGCTTTGCAAATCCTTTTCGGTTTTGAAGCCTGCTTCAAAAAGCTTATTCAGCACCTTGAATTTCTGTTGTGTTGTAATTACAGTTTTATCTGCCATTTCATATATTCCCTTCAAAATCTGACGGGCGGTCTAATAAAACCGCCCGTCGTATAGTTTCTCACTTCTTTTTGTTGTGGTTTTTAATCTGTAAAAAGATAAAGCCGCCAATGATAAACACAAGAAGTGCTACGGCAATTATCACTTTCATTCTTCTGCCTCCTTGCAGTTTTTCTTTCTCTTTTTTACAAGAGCTGTCGCACAAGCCGCAATACCAACTGCCGATGTGCCTCCGAGAATAAGCCAGAGGTTTGGATTGCTCTCGTCACCTGTTTTTGGTGTGTGAATTTTCTCGTTATGCATTTCAACATTTGCGGTCTTACCGTATTCAATCTCAACAACCTTGTCATCAGGAAGCATATATCCGGCTGATGCATCGTTGTTTACCTCAGAAATTATATATTTGCCGATTCGTAATCCCTCAATAAGAATTTCTCCGTTTTTGTCGGTCTTAAAGATTTCATCATATCCGTTCTCACCTGTTACACGGAAAGAAAAACCTTCAATCTTTTTATCTGATGAGGTCTTTATGATTCTGAGTGAGCCTTTCATCGCTTCATTCAAAAATCCTTTGCCTGCTTCATTTTCAACCTCGTAGGTTTTGCCGTCCGTTTCAACAAAAACAGGATAGATGTTTTCATCAAGAACAAAGCCGTCAGGGGCGGTCTTTTCCTTTACAAGATAGTGTCCGTAAACAATGTCGTCCATTTCGTAAACACCTGTCTCGCTTTCCTTGATTTTACCGATAAGCTCATCATTATTATCAAGCTTACCGTCAGCATTAATGTCGGAATAAAGCTCAAATACTGCGCCTGTCAGCTTATTGTCGGGATAGTCAGCGTCAACCTTTGTGGTCTTGATATTGCCACGGATAAATTCATTGACAATCTCAATTTCTACAACATCGCCGTCAGCGTTAACGGTAACCGGATATACCGTGTCATTGAGGACGAAGCCTGTCGGCTGTTCAATTTCGCGGATATACCAAGTACCGTAAGGAATATCGCTAAAGCTGAAGCTTCCGTCCTCCGCAGAAACAGTTGTCAAGGTTGCGTTTTCCTCTGTAAATTCAACATCTGATGACTTGAACAGTCCGATAACAGCTCCGCCGAGAGGTTCTCCGTTTTCATCAACTTTCCTGCCCGATACCGAGCCGTAGATAATTTCATTCATAATTGACTCACCGTTATTTACAGTCAGCTCAACCGTACTCGTCTTTTCACCCTCGTATTCAAAAACAACCGGATATTTTTTATCGCTGAGAATATAATGCTCATCCGTTGAAAGCTCTTTTACATAGTAACTGCCAAACGGAAGCTCTGTATTCACATAACCGTTACCCTTTTCATCAAGAGTGATAATTTCTATAAGTCCGTCAGCAGGAATAGATGTTCCGCTTGACGAAACAATTTCTTTTTCTGCAAACAAGCCAAAGGATATGTTCTTTATTTCCCCGTTTGTACCAATATCAAACGCTTCATTGGTTTCCAGCCACTTTTCAAGATTCACCTTAACTTTCTGTCTTTCGTTGAAAAATGAAGTTGCTGTCTCCGTAAGCTTCACGGTCTGATCTGTATAGGTAAGCTCTACAGTATGCACTTCGTCATTGAGTACCATACCGTATGGAGCGTGAGTCTCCTTAATGCTGTACTTACCGAGGTAAAGAGTTTTACTTACAGCAATTCCGTCCTTACCTGTAGTAACGGTATCTACAAGGTCGCCCTTTTTATTGTGTATTGTGCCGTCAGGAGTAATAATATTCTCTGCCGCACGGATTTCGTATGTTGCACCCTCAAGTCCTGCCGTTTCATAGACAGGCTGATAGACGGTCGATATTTCGTTGCCGTTCTCATCAATGCCACCGCTGACATTTACGCCATAGAAAAGCTCTCCTTCCTTTGAAATTGAGATTTTGCCTTTCTGCGGCGAATTTGCTTTGTTCACCTTAATCAAAGTAACACCGCCTTCGTTTGTAGAATTTTCCTTTGTTACATCAAAATAAACAGGTGTTTTATCAAGCACATAACCGTAGGGAGCCTGAACCTCAACAAGCTTGTATCCCTTGCCGTAAACAAGGGTTTCAGGAGTGATAAGACTTCCGTTGCTGTCAGTATAGAAAGTATCAATCGTCATATTCGAAGGATATTTTACCGACATTGTAATTAAAGTATTATCGGAGTCATAAATCTGAAATCCTGCCCCTGCGTAGGGAATTGTTTTTCCTGATTCTGCATCCACCTTAACCACCTTAATATAGGATTCAAAAATCTTATCATTGATGATATAGCTGTACGGCTTTGAGTTGTCGCAGATAAATACATCAAAGTCGGCAATTTTATCTCTGCCCTCCCAGCCTTTGGTCTGATGGACTGTGTATGTGCCGTATGGAAGCTTCTTTGATTTTGCGTATCCCTTTTCATCGCATACAAGGATATCACGCTCATCCGGGTCGGCATTTTCATAGCTGCCTGTGCTTTTGAGAAAAAGCTGAAATTCGGCTCCTTTTTCCGGAGTTTCGATTTTGGTCTGTCCGTCATCGCAATGCTTGACGATTTCCACCTCACCCTTAATAACATCCTCGGTTACTTCAAGAGAAATAACATTATGTTCAACCGTGTAATTCTTCGCTTCTGCACCAACCGTATAGACAGTTTCATCAAGCAGATAGCCCTCGCTCGGTTCAATTTCTCTGATTGTCCAGTTATCACCGCAAACATATTCCTTTGTCGTGAATTTGCCGTTCTCATCGGTTGTGTAGGTATCAATTAACTTATCGCCGTCATAGATACCGTACTTTGCTCCAGCAAGTGTAGCGTCGCCCTGCGCTTTCTTCTTTTCAGCATCGCTCTTTTCAACTGTAACGGTAAATTTTTTGAGTGTATTGGTAAATTCTCTCTTTGTCGCCTTATCCCAAGTAATAGGTGCTGTCTGCGATTTCGGTACAACATAGCGAATAGCTGTATCCACTTCTTCAAGGATATATGGTTTGTCACCGCTTACCAGGATATTCTTGAAAACAGCAACACCGGAATTATCGGTAACAGCATATTCATCTACCTTTGCCCTGGATAAAGATGTTCCGTATAGGTGGAATTTCACGCCTGCATTGAAATTATCCTCAGAGGACTTTACAACCTGAAGCTCACCACGCTTTAGAACATTGCTGAATTTTACGGTTGCAGTTTTTCCGCTTTCAACCTTAACCTGCTGTGTCTTTTGTGTTTCGTATTTATCCTCAGTTACCTCGGTTACGGTATATGTGCCGACCTTGAGGTCATCAAGCTGAAATTCACCCTTTGAGTTCGTAGTAACCGTCTTGCTGTAATTATCAGCACCCGTAATCTTGAATTTCACTCCTTCGATCTTTCCGTCGTCCGAGGTCTTAACGATTTTCAGACTTCCGGCTGAGGTCTTTACAGCAAAATACGCCGTCTTGGTTTCAGTATCGGACTGAACACCTGTTACAACATCCTGCTTTGATGAGCTGCCGCAGGCAATTAACGTTGTCGTAACCTTCGGCATTTTCTTCGTTGCGCTGAACACAACAGCGTTGGGAATAACCTTTGTTGAAGTCAGCGTAATCTTCTTCCCCGAAACAGAAACGGAAACGCCGTCAGTCGTTTTGAAAACATAGTCTGACAAAATATTGTTGCTGTCCGTAAGTGTAAGCGAATACTTACCGTCACTGTACTTTAACTCATTGACATTGCTCTTTGCCTTTGCAGAAGTTTCATAAGCAAAGCTGGGAATAGTGTTGTAATCTTCAAGTTTAGTGATGATTTTATTGTAGTTGGTTTTTACATTCGGATTTGCACCACCCGATGTGATGCCGTCAATAAACTTTGAATTTTTCAGTTTAAATGTTGATGCGTCACGACAACCTGTGCAAAACTCCCACACAACAAGCTGTGTAGCAATCCACTTCTGACCGTCCGTACCGACAAGGTTTGAAGCGCTTCCCGACTTTCCGAAAAGAAGTGAAAGATTTACCGCCTTTTTCTGTGCCTTTGAAAGAGCGTTCCAAGCCGCCGAAGCATCGGTTGTCAGCGTATTGCCCGAAAAGAGAGAATGACCGGGTTCAATGCAGTATGCGTCTTTTCCGTCTGCATAAATCCTGCACAATTCTTCTCCGACTGTTCCTACTACATATCCGTCGTGTTCTGTGTACTTTACAAATTTTATGATGTTTCCGCCTGTGTCGTAAGCATAGTCAAATGTGACCGTTACTTCTTTTGCGGCGGCATTTGCAGGAAGAATAAAAATTGTTGAAACTATAGAGATAAGTGCGAGCACAACCGCAGTAATTCTCTTTGCGTTTCTCTTGTTAAAAACTTTTGTCATTGGTTTACCTCCATAATAAAAATCGGACAGTTAAATTCTGTCCGTTGAAATAAAATATGCGTTTATTTGCCTTTAGAGAAAGATATATTTATGAGATAAAGTTAATTTATGAGATAGTATATATCTTTCTTTTCGGGTAGTTCTGGTAGTATAAGGGGATAGAGTGTGAGAAAGGGGGAAAGTAAAAAAATAACTTGTCCTACCTGCCGTCACGCTCTGCTCGGCTTCGCAGGTATCTGCGGTAGTGTTCCAAAGCCTTGCAAACATAGTCCTCCGTGTCCTTAAGCTTTACGCTTTTCGGAATAAGGCTTCTCACTCTGTCACCGTGCAGCACAATACGCTCCCGCTGATTCGGTTTTTCTTCCGACATAATCGCTTCAACGACTTCTGTTGTCAGCTTACCGCTTTCAAACATTTTTCTCATTCGGATTGTCTGGTCGTGCGACGGTGTACAGTCGTTAATATCAATCTGTAGGGCAACATCACGCTGACTATCTTCGTCAAGGTACGAAAGCTCAACGGCAGGGCGCATTTTAATTCTGCCCTCATCTACAAGTTGTAAAAGTTCGGGGATGAGATTGGTCAAGCGGATATACTTTCTAACCTGTTCGTGACTTTCACCGCTATTTTCAGCAATAATTTCTCGGCTTGTTTTTCCTAACTTCTGCAACAGTGTTGCAGAAGTTAAATCCGTGCGTTGTCCTTGCCTCTTTATTGCCTCCAACCTCATTTTGTAGGCAAAAGCTTTTTCACTTGGAAGTATTGTTGTACGCTGAAAATTACTTTCAACCATATACACAATAGCTTCGTCACGGGTTAAGTCCTTTATCTCACTTCTGAGTGTAGTCAGTCCTGCAAGCTCACAAGCTCTCTTTCGCCTGTGTCCGCTGACAATCTCATAACGCCCATCCTCTTTCTGACGGAGAACAGCAGGGGTTAATACTCCGTTTGCTTTAATGCTCTCGACAAGCTGCACCATATCCTCGTCATCTCTGACGTGAAACGGGTGGTCGGGAGAATCGTCAATCAGGTCCAGGGGAATATCCCTTATCTTTTCAAGCTTTGCATCCTCTCGCTCCTGCTGTGTAGAGAAAAGGTCATCGAGTGTCGGCAGTGCGAAGTCGCTCTTTCTTTCTGCCATCCGAAAGCACCTCCTTTGCAAATTCAGCGTATGCCAATGCCACCTTGCTGTTCGGCTCATAAGCATAAATGCTTTTACCTTTGGAAGTTACCTCTGCGGCTTTTACTGCAATCGGAATTTTCGTTTTATATATCCTGATTACACTTCCGAAGTTACCACGAATTGCATCCACCGTGCTTTTGGCAAGGTTCGTCCTGTTATCGACAAGCGTCAGCAAAATACCGTCAACAACCAAGTCAGGATTGGTATGTGACTTAACTTTTGTAACGGTCTGTAAAAGCTGCGTCATTGCTCTTGCCGGCAAATACTGCGCCTGAACAGGAATAACAACGCTGTCAGCCGCCGTTAAGGCATTTAGAGTCAGCATACCGAGTGAAGGTCTGCAATCAATCAGAACATAGTCATAGCCGGACTTCACTTTGCTTAAATAGCTTTTCAGAATATTCTCACGGCTCATTGCCGTAACGAGGTACATTTCCAACGCTTCCAGGTCTGTATTGGAAGGTATCAGGTCAACACCTTCGTTATGGTGGAGTATGCCGCTTGAAGCTTCCGTGCTGTCGTCACGGATTACATCATGCATTTTCGTGGCAAGAGTAACAGGTATCTCGTCAACTCTCTGCCATCCTAAACAGGTTGTCAAATCTCCCTGCGGGTCGCAGTCAACAAGTAGTACCTTTTTGCCCTGCATAGCCAATCCAATGCCCAAGTTCATTGTGGTTGTCGTCTTTCCGACACCGCCTTTCTGATTGCAGATAGCAATAGTTTTGCAGTTTGGCATTCGTTTTCCTCCTTTCAAATGTTTTAATAGCTGTCCTGCAAAAACAGCTATGTAACTTTTCCGCCATATTTGTCCTCAACTCCCCCGGCGGATAGATAAATCTATCTGGGACTTCATTAAGTAACGGTCTGCTTTACCGTTGCACGGGAATCGCACCCCTCGAAGGAACTCTTCGAGCTGCTTACAGGAGTATCATTATCATTCTGACTGTC
>ERZ1031933.107-NODE-107-length-20060-cov-7.090977_pt1 | contig 20060 bp, 37 predicted proteins | sample MGYA00517880_ERZ1031933 | MGnify/ENA primary metagenome ERZ1031933 (study PRJEB33719, sample SAMN04261283) | wastewater metagenome | biome: rural village; feature: human; material: feces | host: Homo sapiens | place: El Salvador | collected 2014-01-14 ... | reverse complement strand
GGAATACGAGATTCCTGCCGTTGAGGAGTTGCCGGCACCAGCCAAGCCGAAGATGTATAAGCAATATATTATTTTTTAATTACAAAATATTTAAGTTGTTTGTAGTAACTATTAAAATTGCGGGTCAAAATCAATGGTATAATTAATTCATCAAGTAAAGAGGAGGTAAAAACAATGGCTGAAAAAAATGTTTATTATGCTGAAAGTAAAGAACAGCTACATGAAATTTTGAGCTTTATAGAATTAGTTCAAGATTATGGAGTAAATGTTGATTATTCTAACAAAGAACATTTTGCTATTGTCACTTCTTTTTCTTTGCCGATTTAAACGGAGATAACAATGACGAAAAATTTTGCTATAGACTTTTCCACAGGGTCAAAACCTAAAGAGGGGACAGGCTATGCTTACAGAGATAAAAATGGAAATGTAGTTGCTGGAACTATCTTTTGTTATAATGCAAAATTAAATGCGTGGGAAAGAACTTACACAGTAATTGAGGCACTTAAAGACCTAATCAAAGAGGAAGGACTAGAGGGCTACCACATGGCAATAGAAACGCCTATTTTAGGCAGAAACAAAAAAGGAAGTATAAACCTTGCTAATTGTAATGGAATGCTTATTGGTGCTTTAGACGGTCTTTTAAATGGTTTTACTTTTATTGACAATTCTAAGTGGTGCGCTTATCACTTAATTACTGGTAAAAGAGAACAACGCAAAAAGGAAAGTATAGAGCTTGCGGTAAAACATGGTGTCTTGCCTGTAGGTTCTAAAAATGATAATACAGCTGACGCTTATGGAATCTTACTATATGCTGAAAGCTTAGGGGGTGGTAAATGCTAGTATCGGATAATGGTATTAATTTAATTAAACAGTTTGAGGGGTGTCGCTTAACTTCTTATAAGCCCGTTCCGTGGGAGGCTATGTATACAATCGGCTGGGGACACTATGGCGTACCAGCTGGCGTAACATGGACGCAAGAACAAGCTGATAAGCAACTTGTAGAAGACTTAAACAGTCGTTATGCTCCTATGGTTCAAAACTACACACAGAACAAAGCAAACCAAAACGAGTTCGACGCTCTTGTGTCTTTGGCTTATAATTGCGGTAATGTATTTGTTGCTGACGGTTGGAAACCTTTCAGCCATGAGTATGTTGCGGGTATGTTGCCTAAGTATGTAAATGCTGGTGGTAAACCTTTAGAGGGTCTTGTACGACGCAGAAAAGCAGAGTTAGAACTATTTAATAAACCAGTTCAAAATGTAACTGTAAGAAAGGAACAAATCAAAATGTATTTAATCAAAGGACTTGACAACGCAGGAAAAGAGAAACATTGGTATGTTTCGGACGGTGTTAGTGTTCGACATGTTCGCACAACTCGTATGTTGCGTAACTACCAAAACGAGTTCGGAAAACTAAACTTGCCTGTAGATACTATGTTCGTTCGAGAAATCGAACTAGAGTTCGGAAAAGCTATTGACATGAAGACAGGAGAATTTAAATAGAGGAGGCTAGAGAATGAGTTTATTCAACTTGTTCCGTCAGCCTGAGGACGTTTCTTTTTCAACTTTTACCGTAAGTAATCCTACTACTGATTTACTTATTGGCAAAATGCTGGGTCTTGTAAGTTACTTTGATAATGTGGACTATTCAAAAGCTAATGAACTCAATGACTTATTTTATTGGGCTTTAACAGGTCAAGAGGTTTACAGAATCAAAGTAAAAGGCTTTAGCTATTATGCAACTAGAGTAAATGCAGACAGCTTTAACATTGTAGTGCGTGAACCTAATAGAGGAATCGTTACAGTTAGAGCGCAAAGCTGGGAACTGTTACTAAATCCATTTTACGGCGCTAACCCGACACGGTTCGGGCAAATGTTTGGAATGGCTAGTAACGGTATAGGGAGACGCTTAGACAGTCAAGCACAGATTAAGATTTACTGGAAGACGAAAGTTGCTAGTGGTCTTAAAGAAGTCTGGGACAGAATCAGAGAACGACTGACGCAACAACGTGACTTAGCTAGAGAATTTAATGGTGTTTCGGTTATCGGGGAAGATGATGATATTAAACAAATTCAACCCGAATACACAGGTTCGTTACAAAATGACGCTAACCTATCAATCGAAATTGCATTGGCTGAATATGGAATACCTAGAGAATTACTCTATGGGCAATCTAACGAGGTAACTATTATTAGTTTTACTATTCAAAAGATTTTGCCATTATTGAAACAACACGATAAGAACATTGTTTTCAACCAAGAAAATTTTGTAGCTTATATTTCAACAACAGCAAAAGGAGGAAATACAGTTGGGAATCAAAGCCCTAAGGGGAATAGCGAACCCGCTGGGAACGCTAGACCAGCACAAAACAGTAATTGAATCAATTGCTAACGCTGGTGAGGGTGTAGATATTCTAAACCGACACAACGAAAAAATCGGTTCAGGGTTCGTACACTTAGAAGACGATAATGTAATTCTTACGGGTTACGTTCAGGAAGACGCTTATCAAGGTTCAATTGATGAGGCTGGCTTATCTATCGGCTGGAATGCTGGAGATATGAAAGCACGAGAAGTTGACGGAGTAGGCTATTATAGAGATGTGGTTATTAAGGAAGTTTCACTAACTCCTAAACCAAGTAATAAAGGCGCTAAGGTATTAAAAACAAGAGAGGAACAAAACGAAAACATGGAAAATTTAACTGATGTAATTGGAATGGTTGCTAAAGCTGAATCAGCTAAAAATGACGCACTTGCACAAGTGGAAGAAATGAAACGAGAGCTTGACGAAATTAAAGCACAGAATGAGGCTACTATGAAACGTGAAGAGCCTAAAGACAAAGAAGTGACTTTCATGCGTGAACTTGGCGAAAAAATGGCGGAAATGCCTGAAAAAGGTTTCTTACGTGAGTTCACTAATGCTGGTGACTTGAATGTGGTTAACTCACTCGGTTCTATCACTTCTAAGTACGCTAAAAAATCTGGTATCTATGATAGTGCTGTTAAAGCTCGTTTTCAAGGTTTGACGCTTGCTGAGGACGGTGTGGACGATACTCGTTTGGAGGGTATGTTTGTTGCTGGTTCAGATAAGAAAAAATCTAGCACAGCTACTAAACGTTCTCTACGCCCTCAAATGGCAGAGGCTTACCTCGAAATGGATAAAGCAACTGTTAAAGGTGTAAATGACGCTGGTGCATTGTCTGAATACGTTATGAGCATTATCCCTAACTTGGTAATCCAAAAAATCGAGTATAATATGATTTACGGTAAAAACGACGGGTCAAATGGTATCTACGGTTTGAAAGGTGCTACTTCTGACTTATGGACTCCACAACTTGAATATACTGATTTGTTCGAGGGTATTACTGACGGTGTTGCTCAATGTTCAATTTCTGACAACATTGTTATTGTAATGAGTCCAAAAACTTATGCAGAACTACGTAAAGCAAAAGGAACAGACGGACACTCACGCTTTAACGAACTTGCAACTAAAGCGCAAATTGCTCAATCGTTTGGCGCTGTAACTATTGAAACTCGTGTTTGGATGGCTGACGGAGATGTGGCGGTTTATAACCCTGACGAGTTCGTGCTTATCGGAGATTTGAACATGGATAACTACAACGACTTTGACCTACGTTATAACGTTGAGCAATGGCTTGCTGAAACTCTTGTCGGTGGTTCAATCCGTGGTAAAAACCGTTCAGCATTTCTTACAAAGAAAGCGGGCGAATAATAGAAAGGTGGTAGTAAGTGGCTGATTTTAATATCACAGACCGCTACCAAGAAACTATTACAAGTGTAATTAAAGGGGAGGACTTCAATGCTTTCCCTTTACTTGCACGTGTTAAGGTACAAGACGCTAATGTTTTGCAATCTTTCCAAGTGGTAGATAAACAGGCGGTAAATTTTGAAACAGAGGTTATTAACGGCGGTTTGACCTCGGAAGTTACTTTTGATGACGCTGGGGACATTACAGTACAAGCTATTCAACAAGCGGTGCAACACGTTACACGTGATTTGTATAAACAAGTTGAAAAGGGTTTGGTTGATAAAGCTAAAACTTTTACAGGTAAGTACGTGCAAGGGGTAAATGACATTATGTTAACTAAAGATAATGATTTTGTTGCTCTTGCTATTCCAGTTTTTGAAGTTGACTACTTTGCAGAATCTGACGACTTTAAGAGTATCGTAATCAATCCTGATACAGCTTTGCTTATTGGTTCGCTAACTCCTGAAATTGTCATCAAAAAAGATGTTCGTAAAAATAAAGTGAAAGTTTTCGGTACGCTGTCAGTTGCTGGCGGTTGGTTCGGAAATGGTGTTGTTAAGAAAATTGGAGGTACTGCTTAATAATGGCTTATGAATCTAAAAATGAATTGACCCACGGGCTGGGGTATGGTGTATTTTTCCCTGACCCTACAGGGGCTAAGGCTGGTACTGCTATTGCTGGCTTGCGTGGAATTGAAACAGAAGTAAATCAGGAGAATACTAACTTTTATGCTGGTTTTAATGCTCCTTATCGTACTATTGCAGGTGCTAAGACTACTGAAATCACAGTAAAATCTTATGACATGCCTAACGAGTTCGCAACTCACGCTCTTGGTTTTGGCTCAATCAAGAACGGGGAAGAAGAGTTTTTAACTGATGATGTTGCTAATTACAAGCCTTACGGGTTTGCTTATGCAGAGCGTTACCGTGATGACGACGGAACAGGCTATAAAGTAACATTCTACCCTCAATGCCAAGCTACAAGTCCAAGTGATACAGCAGAGGCGGACGAGGAAAGCCCTACAGGTAAAGAATACGAACACAAGGCTACTATTACCTCAGGAGACTTTACTCTTGGAGGTAAGAAACGTATGTTCGTTAAATTTGCTATCTTGGATAGTGACTTAGACACAGGAACAAGCAAGAAAGCTTTAGCATTCAAAAAACTGTTCTCAGACTTGAAACCATTGACAGCGGAAGATGTTGAGGGGGCTACAGTCTAATTTCAAGGGTGGAGGGCTTGGAAGAGTTCCCACCTTTTTATTTTAATTATTACACACAAAGGAGAATACACACATGAAAATGAAAAAAGAAGATTTTAATTTTAATTTTGACGCTTTGCAACGTATGGAAGACAAAGGAGTTTATTTTGGTTCACTTGATACAGAATGCTATTCTGACTTGACAATTTTCTTTTGGGCTTGTGCTGACGGAAAATACACACAAACGGAAATTCTAAGTGCTTTGTTAGGTGGTCGTTTACCTTTGACGGTTGCTGACCTTTTGGAACAATTGGATAACGTAACAAAAAAAGCGTAAAGGCTGAAAGTGCAGAGGGCAATAGCGCAGAAATTACAACGCTCGCTATTATTTCAGCTATGACAGCCCTGAAAGTTCCTTATGAAGTATATCATAACCGCCCTTTAGGCTGGACTTTCTCGCTAATTTCTAAACTCATACCTAAAGAGAAGAAGAAAACAAGCGCAGAAGAACTAAACAATGCGGAACATGTGGAGGTTAAATTGTGGCAACCAAAAACAATGTAGATGTTCAAAAGTTCACAGAAGAAACAAACAAAAAGCTTTGGAAAGGTATCGTTCAAATTCATCAAAGCAACTTATCAGAAACAAAGCAGATAAGAAAAAGCCTAAAAGGCGGAGACTTTTCGGGATATAGAGCTAAGTTTGATACTAAGAAAGTTAAGAAACAAATAACCCGCTCTTATGGTTCTTTAAAGTCGGGAAACATTGGTGTTATTAATGGTTTCAAAGTTAAAGACGAAAGCTGGCGAATGTTAAACGTATTGTTACATGACCGTAACTTACACCAAAGATACGGTAAAACTCTTGTAAGACAAACACACGAGTATAACGATAAATCGCAAGTAGTAAAAAGAAAGATTAGAGGACTGATTAAGTAATGGCTAAAGATAAATATATAGTACAGACAGAACTTGATGTAAATGGCTCTATTAAGAACGCAAAGAAGTTACAGACTGAAATTAATAATATTGGTCGTCTAGCTAAAGAAACGAACAAGAACGCCAAAATAACGGGTTCTGTGACTATGCAAGAAAAAGGGTTAAAAACTACACAACAAGCTCTAAAACTTGCAAAGAAAAACGTAGATGAATTAACAAAGGCTTTGGCACAAGCTAAGATGAATAATGCTACACCTAAGCAAATTCAAAACTTAGAAAACCAGTTGACAAAAGCGAAAATTTCTGCTACACGACTTAGCACGGAAATGGCTCAAATTGGTACTAAAGGGCAAGGCGGTACAACTTCATTTCTTAACCGTTTGACCTCAGGAATATCGGGTGCTTTGGGTTCATTGTCTAAAATGGGGAATATCATTACAGGTATTTCTAGCGCTTGGGGTATGGTATCGGGTGCTGTGGGTACAGCTACAAACCTAGCTAAAAGCTACGGTAATAGCTTAATGAATACCTACGATAAGCAAGTACAGGCTCAAAAAACACTTTCTACGACACTTTCAGACGGTGCTAAGGGTTATGAGGTATTTAATAGCCATATTGACAAGGGTAATTTGCTTTTAAAGTCACAGCGTAACGACTTGAACGAGTTAGGGGCTACCATTTCCAGTTATATGAAAACCTCAGGAGATGAAGCCTATAAGACAGTCAATGCTATTAACGCTGTAGGGGATAGCTTAGGCTTGTCTATGGACGTACAGAAACAATTTACTTACGGTTTAGCACAGGCTTTAGGCTCAGGGACGCTACACGCTCAAGATTTCAATCAGATGATGCAATCGGCACTTGGTGCGCAGTTCCGTGATACTTTAATTCAAGCGGCGAATGAACTCCAAAATGTTGGTATTAAAGCGGGCGAACTACCTAAAGCATTACAAGAGGGGAAAGTAAGTGCTGATATTCTTGCTAATACCTTTGGCGATAACTGGGCTAGTAAAATGGCTAAGGCTCAAACAGCTATGAAAGGTATAGAAGTTTCTGCTGGTGGTGTTAAACGTGAGTTAAAAGCTGGTAAATTGTCTGTAGATGACTTCAAACAAGTCTTTGGCGACGATTTCGCAACTAAGCTTACAAACGCCATGAACGCAACCTCAGGCGGTACTGTCACAATGGAAAACTTTAAGCAAGCTATGGAAGACGGAACTTTTAATACAGAAGTCATGAACCGTGCCTTAGAGATTTTCCAAGCACAAGGGGAAACTTTAGCCTCTAACGGTCCTAGTACGTGGGGACAAATTCGTGAAATGATTAGTAACGGGTTTAATACTTCATCACTTGAGGGCTTTAGAAAAGGTATGAGTGATGTAGATGTTGACATGGCAAACATGGGTAATAGCGCTACTGAAATGAGTATGATAGTAGGGCAACAACTCGGACAAATGGCAGGGCAAGCGGTAGGAAGTCTTGTAAAAATCATTGACAAGAATAAAGACGGTAAAGTGTCAGAAGAAGAATTTCAGGGTGCTGTAGAGGACGCCAAAAAGGAAGTACAAAACTTCTTTAACAAGGTAAACGGCTCTTCTATCATGGGCTTTGTTCGTGAAATTGGCGGGGCTATTAGAGAACTTTCAAGACTTTATAGCTGGTTATCTGATGTATCAAATAAAATTGATGATGTTGTAAGCGGGTTGTATCGTGTAACTGGTAAGAGTGGTTTAATCGGTAAAGTCTTAGGCTTTAATGGTAAAAACGGGTGGTCTAGTGGCTGGACTGGCTGGGCTGTGAATCCTGTAGAGCCTTTGAACCTTAAAACTAACGAACGATTACAACAAAAAATCTTAGGTTCAAGAGCTGGTAAAATTCCACTTGATTTACAATTCTTTGCTGGTCAATCAAAAGCTATTGAACGTGCTACACAGCAAATTCCTACAGGGTTAGGTAATGTAACAACAAGCCCAACCATTGGAACGCAAGATAATTCTAATACGACTATCGAAATTAAGGTACAAAGTAATGCAGACGGCAGAGCAATTGCAAATGAAATTTACAGCAAACTAGAAAGAAACGGGGTAAAATTAAATAGGCGTTGATTTATACAAAGGACAAACTATATAATGACCCTCGCTGGATAAAGAAAGCACAGAGCGAAAAAAACCGTGTCGGACATTGTGAGAGGTGCTGGAGTACAAAACATTTAATTTGTCATCACTCTATACCTCTACAATGGAAAGACGGGTTACTGGAAGTAAATGACTTTAGAAAAGAAGTCATAGATGTTCCTACAGAGGTGCTTTGTCATTCTTGTCATCAGGGAATGGAACGTTCAGGCGATATGATAGACTATGCTAGACTACTCGCACAAGGGCTTATTTAAGCCGTATGAAGACTTTAGAGAAAGGAGTGATATTTATATCTAAGATACAAGAATGGATAGGTACAGAGGCAGATAATGGCGAAATGATAAACCTTTTAAAGCAAAAAGTGGCTAAAATCGAAAATGAAATAGACTACGACAAAGCGGAAAAGATTTTTAATTTCATTGAGGAGTATATGACTTTACCTGATAACCGCAGATTTAAAATCATACCTTATCATAAAGCTGTTCTAACTATTATGTACTGTACTCCTTACAATATACGTGAATGTGTTGTAATTGTAGGGCGTTCAAACGCTAAATCTATCCTTGATGTTATGATAGCTTTAATTGAGTTATTCCTTTTTCCAAAGCCTAATGCGGTTATTGCTCTTATGGCTACAAAGAAAGACCAAGCGCAAAAAATCTTGATGAAACATTTCCGTGCTATGGGTAACTGTAAAGGCACTATAATTAATAAGTTTCGCAATCAATTCAAACTGAATCAAGAGCAAATACTTGTTAAAGATAATTCAATTCTGAAAAGTAAAGGGACTGAAATTTCTATCTATGCTAGTAACGAGGACACGCTAGACGGTGGACGGGAACAGCTTATAATTATAGACGAGTTCGGGGCTTTCAAAAAGAACCCGCTTATCACTCTAAGGCAGGGGCTTGCAAAAAATGAGGGTACGCTATTTATTTCCACTACTAACAACGTAATCAGGGGCGGTGCTTATGATGATGAATTGGAACAATGGAAAGAATGGGTACAAAATGATGACTTTACACGCTGGGTGTTCTATTATGCTTTAGATAGTTATGACGAAACAAAAGACCCTAGCAAGTACATTAAAGCAAATCCAGCTTTGGGCTATACAGTCAAGTTAGAAGATATTCAAGCCGATTTCATTGGTGCTATAGGCAACCCTGTTAAAATGGCTAAGATTATTACAAAGCGGTTTAATCTATCTATGCACGATAGCACAAGCATTTTTACAAAGGAAATTGTAGATAAGTGCCTTGTACCTACTCTTGACTTTTCAGGTCGTTTAGTTGCTATTGGTTCAGACTTTAGTGTTAAAGGCGACGTATGGGGGACTGTGATAGGTTATAGAGAAAACGGACACTATTATTTTAAAGCTATTCCTGTCATGCCTGAATTTGCAGAAGATAAGTACGCACACTTAGGGGAAACAATCACGCATGAGGGTGTTAATAACCTGTCAGACGACGCTTGGGGCGCTTTTGTGGGTGCTATGGGAGATGTTAGACCTATAGCCTTAAACTATGACCCGAACTACGCAAGTAATTTTATAAGACGATTTGAAGACACGTACGACATAGAATTTTATAACAAGGTAATGCAAAATAGTTTTAAGCTGTCAAATACAATTGACATGACTAGAAAACTCATGGAAGAGGGTAGAATACATTTTGATAGCAGACTTTTAGCCGTTCATTTAATGAATGCTGAAACTAAAATAAATGACTTTGACTTAATGCGTATCGTTAAGAAAGGCTATGCTGATAAAATTGACTTGGCAGACGCTCTTATTAACTTAATGTGGTGGTTCTTAGAATCAGAGGAAAGTGAGGACTTCTTTATATGACAACTAAAAAAGAAAAAGCGAAAATGCTAGAGGCTCTTAGAAAACTTGCTTATGGTGGCAAGGAAACTAAGACAGTGATTAAATACGAAAATAAAGGTAATGGAAGACGCACAGAGCGAACTAGAACAGTAACGGAAGTAGAGAAACTACCTGATAGAGGTGCTTTATTAAAGCTTATGGAAATTGAGGGAGTTTATGTTGACGCAAATGTGCAATTAAAACAACAAAAAGTTGATGATGTATCACAAGAACAAGAATTAATTGACTTGGTGGAGGGTTTAAGTATTGGTTAAATTTAAAGCATATTGCTGGAATCCTGAAACTGGCAGAGATTTCACAAAAGTAATACCTAACGTAAACTTAGTACAACGTGCTAATTTAAACGCTATTGAGACAATTGAGTTTTTACCTAATCTTATCTATCTTTCAGACGGTTCAAAAGGTACAGACGGGCGCTGGACTAGAAAAGCATGTGAATTAAACTGGAATCGTCCTTATAGCTGGGGTTCTGTAGTATGGAAACCTGAGGGGGAAGAGAAAAAAACGGGTATCACGTTTTGTACAGACTATGACAAAGGCAATTACCCTAATTTATACCCTAAGTTTAAAAAACCTAACCTTACACAAGGACAAGTTTATACTTACAGCGCTGAAATTTATAACCCTAGCGACAAGCCTATTAATGTGGTCTTACGTGCAATTTGGGGACAATATGACCAAACTATCCAAACTGTTTCTATCGGCGCTGAGAAGTGGCAAAAAATGGCTACAACGTTCACTCTACCTTACACGGGTACTACGGAACGTTTTGGTATTACAGTAGAAACGGAAGAGGCTACCACAGAGGCGACTACTTTAGAAATTTATTTCCCTAAGATTGAGCAAGGTTCAAATTTAACTCCTTTCTCTACTGACGGAGACGAAATTGACAGAGATAGAAAGCTAGATGAATGTGATAGCATACCACCATTCACAGGCTTTTACGAGGGTTCAAGCGCAAGTGATAACTATAAAGATTATACTTGGACGGGTTCAAAAGGTGCTGAAAACTTCTTTTACCTAGAGGAAAGAGGAATTTGTAAACAAGAGGCTGTGTGGTGCTATAGTCGTCCTTTAGGTCAAAGGGTCTTAATTGGTATTGATAGCGATACTTATGATGTTGAATCAGGTAGAACTATTAAATTTCATGTTTTGAACGGAAATAAGGGTATATTTGACTTAACAGGGTCTGTTATTTATCCTGAACAGTTCACAAACAAGCGACAAACGTTTGATATTGACACTAGAGCGTGGGTTGATAATCAAGAACCATTGTATGTTACTGACGCAAACACAGCTATAGACTGTACTTTTGGGGAAATGGCTAGTAACATCATTCAAGGGTATTACTATCAACAAGCTGACAAACGTTATAGGGTTGATGAATTGGTTCGGTCTGCTATGGTTAACGCTGGTTATAACATGGGTTCTTATTATTCAAATTGGGGCTTTGATAGATACATGAATGAAATGAGGGCAAGCTATAACATTGAAAATTGCAGAATTTCAGAGAAAACAGAATATAGTAATATGAATGATTGGACTTCTAACGTTGCTTTTCCTACTGGTGTTGTCATTCAACCATATAAACCTAAATTAAGTGAAACAGACTTGACAGCCCTTAAAGGTACATCATACGCTCAAACAATATGGTTACCTAGCGTATTGAAGACAGAACGTGACACGGAAGACTGGTTTAGAACGTACAGTAATTCAAGAACTAGACCCGTACCCACAGAATTGCTATTTGCTAACTTTACAACGAAAAAGGCTTGGCTGTTTACAGACAAAGGTAACGGAACTTGGAGTAAATCATCAGAATTTACAATTCCAGCGGGTGCAACAGCTTATGCAACAGCATGGAGTGCGATTATACCGCAAAATGGAGAGTTAAAGGGTAATGTTATCATGACCGATAAGAATTATGCTGATTTTCCTAATAATGCTAGACCTGTAACATTAGGAGTAGAAGAGCTTTTTCCTACTATTCAATACGAAAATGTTAAGTTTAACCCTCAGATGTATACTATGGCTTATAACACAAAATTGTCATGGTGGGGACAAAAGGCAAACGTAGCAAATTTAACGTATGGAGAGTGTGGAATTAGAGCTACAGACTTCATGACAGGACTTTGCACAATAGAAAGGGTTTATAAATGATTTCATGGTTAAATTTTGAAGAGGTGTTAATACACAACCCTATAGAGTTGATTAACTTCTCGCAATCAGAAATACAAGTGGCTTTAACACAAGAGCAATATATTGATTTCTTTAGTAATAAAGCTACTTACAATTTGTTATATTATGATGAAAACATGGACTTTTGCGTGCTGGCTTATGCTGACCCGCTACAAAGTAAAAAGAACGGTAATATGTACGCACAAGGGCTTATTGATGTGAGTATGAAAATATACCGCCTTAAAGTGTTAACTGATGTAACTATCAGACAAGGTACAGATGAAACACAAAGTTGGGCAGTCACAAAAACAGGAATGCGGGTAAGTCCACATGTTAAAGTTATTTCTTTAGTCTTAAATGGTGCATTAATGAAGATTGAAACAACAAATAACATTACAGGCTGGACGGATAATACAAGAGCCTTAAACTTTAGCGGGCGAGATTTTATTATAGACGGTTATGGAATGAGAGGGTTACACAATGGATAGTACAATAAACGGTAAAGAGGTACATATTAAGAACCCTTTGGACTTGATAGGGTTAGGAAAACATACACTAGAATTTAATATCAAAAAAGAGGACTATTGGGATATGTTGAAAGAGACTATGATAGTACCAACAATGAAACCTAATAGGCTCAAAAACTTGTTAAAAGGTGGCTGGGTGTATGTTGACCCTTATAATCAAGGTTCTACTTTATGGAATAAAGCGTACTTTACAGAGGCAAGTGCTACAGCTCCGTGTTGGGCTGGTTTTGGAGGAAATGGCGATATATTTGACGCTGGAACGTACACGAGCGGTTACTATGGTTTTAATTGTCCTAGTTCAAAGACAGATGAAGACTATAGCAAATATAATCAACTGAACATTTTAAAACCTAATACAACTTACACATGGCAATGGGATATGCGTAGAACTAGCCCTTATATTGAGGGGGATATAGAAACGTTTTTTGGCACTTCTAGCAATCCGATTATTGATTTGACTAAAGAGTGCTATGTAAACGGAGAACCTTACCAACAAGCAGAAAATACTGTGGACGGTTGGATAAGTTGGAACAGACGGATAGACACGGAAGACACAACATGGCACAGATGTGTTTTTACATTCACAACTAAAAGCACACTACCAGCAACTGGTTCACGTTCTTTACGGTGGAGAGCTAAAAAGGACAGTTCTTGGAAAGTTAAAAATATCATGTTGTTTGAGGGTCAAAGCTTAACAGGGGAAGACTTTACACTACATGAACAAGAGCTTTATGACTGGGTTTTTTATGAGGGTGCGCAAGGTTTACGAGAAGTTTCGGCAAACTTTGGTTTCTATTATAGTGAGGAATATGCGTTTTGTTCAGCGTTTAAAGTAAATACACACACAGGCTTTAACACAGTAGGCTTTAACCCTGTAACGCAAGAGTTTGAAGTACAGGCAGAAGTTGAAAGCTTTGCTCAAATTGTAAATCCTGAAAAGGTCTATTATAGTAATATAAAGGATATTCCAGTAAGTAAAGACTGGGACAATTCAATTATATACAATCCTGACCCTGACGGAACAGATTACTTACAAGCTAAAGCTAAAGGCTGTTATATGAGTTTGTTTAGAGTTGCTAAAGATAACTGGAGTCCAGTAGTTCCTAAACGTTGGCAAGCTACATTCTTTACAAGTGTTCCTAATAGTAAGTGGTTGTATGGTGGTTATGTGTTTACTGGTAACTTACAAACGTATGATATAGAGAATTAATAATAAAGGAGAATATAGGTATATGAAAGAAATAGCGCTGGTGGTATTCATGCAAGTGTTAAGCTTGGTATTGGAGTTAATTGATACAGGTACATTAAAACCTAGTGTTAAGAAACGATTAGCAGTAGAGAGCTGTGTATTAATTGTGTATGTGTTAGGTATGACTGTGTTCAAAGGAATGATTAGTCATGAACTTCTTGCATTAATTGGTACTGTTTATATTGGTATTGTATGCACTACTTTGTTTAAGTTCCTCAATGGTAAGAAAGATAATACCGATATAGATTTAAATGATTAATACTTAGTGTTGTGTGTAGTGTTGTGTGTGTAATATATATAGAGAGTAATAGCATTGTGTTTTAAAAATGTTGTTGCTCTTTTTATTTTATTTTGTAAAGAAATTTGTCGCCGATTGATAGGGGGTGTTATATAAAGGGGGTGGGTTCTCTATCAAGCCTAACTCTTTAGAATCTATTTTTTTAAAAAGCAAAACAGAAAACAGCGTGCATTTATTTGCTCTTTATTTGCGTTCTAAGGGCTTTACGTACATTTCTAATACAACAAGCAACCATACAACCAAAACAACACATAAGGGCTAAAATATGAGCGTCTATGGCTATCTTTTGTACTTCCTTTTTCCACTACAACCAAAGCAACAAAAAAACCCTTAGACTTTCATCTAAAGGCTTGCGTGTAATTGAAGAGGATAAACCTCACTTTCTAGTTATAAATTTTATTGAATCGGTGTTTTAGTTCTGTGATATATTGTTCTGTTCCTTTGGCTAGTTCGTCTTGTCCCCTTTCTTTTTGTAGTTCCATATCCTTTTCTAAGCTTTCAATCAATCCTTTCTTGTCTTGCTTTCCTAAGTCATTCCAAATCATTTCAGTTATCATTTTAACGCCTTGTAGTTCTTCCATTATTCAAAACCTCGCAATCCGTTTAACTCCTCTTGTTTAACCATTAGGAACTCTTGAACTCGTTGTCCCTCAGTTTCCATGTAATCATCATGTTCTTTGCTAAGGCGGTCAATATCTTCTTGTAAGCAATCAATAGCCTCTGGATGTTTAGCTGTCATTACTTCCCAAACCATTTCAAATAATACTGTAATTTCCATTTTTTTATTTCCTCTTTTCTTTCTTTCTGTTAGTCAAAGTTGTAAGTAAGTTCAATAATGTTTGTTGCTACTTGGTGTAAGTCAAGATAAAACTCGCCTGAAATATCCATGTATTCCTGTGATAGTTTATCAAACTCAGGGCTATTCATTCCTGTATCTTCCATAGCCTCATTAATCCATTCACTATGAGCGTTTAACATGTTTACAGCTGACTGTAAGAAAAGTTCTTGCTCTTTAGCTTTTTGTTCGTTGTGAATTGCATTAAGTGAAAATTCAATGGCTTTTAATGATGAAGTTAAAGCACTAAATAAATCTACATACTGTTCGCCTGTGAAAGCAATCATTTCTTCCAAGTTGTCTTTGTCTGCTTTTTTGAACAGTTTATCTACTTTTTCGTCATGTTTAGTTAAAATTCCGTCAAGTAAATCAAATTCATTTGCTAGAGTGATAGGAGTTGTTTGTGTCATACGGTTATTACCGCCTTTCTTTATTTTATATTTTAATTATAGAGTATTTTTTTACTTTTGTCAATTACAAGTTGGTTACAAGACTGTTAAACTTGCATTCCAGTTAATTTATTAAGATATTTCGTGCGTTTGTTTACATGATAATCTAAGTTATTCCCCCAACGGGTTTGTAAAGTTAACAGCAAGCCTTGAATTACATAAGCTCGCAAAGTTTGATTTGTGTTAATGTCATCTACTACATAATGCAATTCTGAATTATATCCGTTTAGCTCTTCCACTTCATTTTCAGTAAAAACCTCAAGCTCTTCCATTTTCAAGTTGTTGTGTCCTGTGGCAAAGCGTACGTAATTAAGTGTTTTATCTTCAATCATAAAAATTACCTCTCAATGTGATGTTTAATGTGTTGTCTGTCAGTACGTTCTTAGTTACAGCATATTCATCAGCTAAGAGCTGTACCGTGCTTAGTATTGTTTGTTCTGTTTCAGGTGTTACAATAGCCATTAAATCAACTTCTATTGTATTAAAAGCCTGATAAACAGCTAAGTTATTGTTAAAAGGAATCTGTGTCTTATGAATGTCAGCAAACAAAGTTCCTTGCGGTTCTAAACTGAATGACTGACTGACTGTATAGCCTTGTTCTTCAAGAAACTCCTCTAATTCTTGTCTTTTACGTTCTAAATCTGCCATTTTATACCTCTTTATAAAGTGAAATTAAATAGTCTAGTTGGTCTTTATACCACTCTTGAACTCCGTTAGAATCCATATATTTTAAGTTTGTTACTCCTTGCGCTACAGCTAAGTCTTTAATTTTGTCTTCATCATCAAAAATCATGAATGACGGCACTATTTTAGCCATTTGAACAATTTTATCAAATAAATTTGCCTTTTCAGCGAACTTTTGAGCCTTTTCAAGCACCTTATCAGCTTGTTCCTTGTTACTCATTAAACGCAAGTAATAAGCTTGTTCATTGAGCAAATTGAGCTTTCCTAGAGTGTTTAGGACGATAATATTTTTAATTTCAGTCGGTATTACTTCATCATCAAGAAAGTCTGTGTTATATTTCTTGTTTGTGTTCTTCAAGTAAACATTGATATGTTGTTTAATCTCTAATAGGTCGTGAATTTGACCAAGTGTAACAAGTTTGCCATTAAAAATTGTATCCAAGTTTGCTTTATTGAGTTTCATTATATTTTGTACTCTCCTAATTCTACTAATTCTAATAAGTTTGTGTATTCTACTGCATATAGTGGCATTACATGCTCATATATCCATTGTCTAGCCTCGTTCGGCTTACCAGCTAGAACAAGTTTATCAACTATATCTAGTGCATTTTCGTAGTCTTCTGTCGTGAAATCGAACATAGAAACCTCCTAGAACGGAAGTTCACTATCAGGAATGTCAGCGGGTGCTATTCCTCCAAAAAGTGTTTCGTTCGGTGCCATTCCGCCATGCACATCATCATAAACATTTCCTTGTTGTTCTGATAACATGAAATTTTTACTTGCTTTTGGATAGCTTGCGTTATAGTATGTTTTACCGTCTTTTTCTTCTGATTTAATATCATGAATGAAAATATCAACCACATCTCCAAAACTTACGTTTTTAGGCAACCAAATACCGCCAATGTAAACATCAGTTGGGAATACTCGGTAACTCATTACAAGCTTTGTACCCTCTGCTGTGTTTACTTCACGTGTGTTTTTTTCGTTAACTCGTACTGTATCAATAATAGCCATTTTTTTATTTCCTCTTTTCTTTTTTATTTAAAATCCCAATTTTGCAATTAAAATTGTGTCATTGTCACCTAAATAAGGCTCACTAGATGAATTATATAAAATCAAATCGCCCTCAAAATCAATTCTTACGCAAGATGGTTCATAGAAAGTTTCGTCACTTTCATAAAAAACTTTAGTGTCTTCATCTACGTTTTTCAATACCTCAATTAATTCTTTAACAGTTAACATATTTTTCTCCTTATTTTGTCATGTCAATTTGACCGTTTTTATATAGTTGGTTCGCTCGGTCTTGGCTCATTTTCTTTTGTGCAATCATTTTATCAATTTCTGACTTTGGATAAATCACTTTGTCAGCTTTTTTAGCTTGTGGTTTGCTTTCCTGTCCTTTGTTTAGGCTGTCAGCGTCTTTTGTATCATCTAGTTTTAAAGCTTGTGCATAAGCGTACTTACTAGCGTATGACTGACTTGCTCCCGTCGCTTGTGCTTTATCCATTCCTTTGCGGTTAACATCTATAACAGCATAACCGTCACCAGTTAAGCACTCCCCTGTTTCAGGGTCTGTAATACAGATATGAACACCAAGAATCAGTTCGCCATTCATTTCAAGAATTTCCGTACTAGCTTTTTCTTGCAAGTTCATTTCTAAAAGCAAAGGTTTTAAGGCGGTTTGAATATCTTCATTGTTACGGAAATAATAACCGCCAAATTTATTATATTGACTTTTGGGTACTTTGATTTTATTAATTAACTCGTTTAGCTTACTCAAAGCTGTGTACCTCCTTGTCAAGTGTGTCGCAATAAAGGCAATCGCACTCTAGTTCTTCTACAGTTTCGCCAAAGTGAACAGTTCCATTTGACTGAATTTTAATAGCTGTCAAGTCTGATAGAAGACTTTCATTTTCATAGCGAACCTCATAATCATCAGGTACATTAGCCAATACTTCTTTAAGTTGTTTTACATTCATTTTATTTACCTCCTTTTTTCAAGCGTTTTTTACGTGGCTTGTATGTTTGTTTTGACGCAAAGGCTAGAAATTCCATTTTGCGTTGGTGTGCCAATTGTTTGAGTGATAGTTTTTGTTCTTTCATTTTGTTTCTCTCTTTCTTTACTTTATGAATTAATTATATCAATTTATTTTAATTTTGTCAATTACAATTGTGTTACAATCCTTTTAAACGTTCTTGACAATCTCTACAACGGCAAACATCTGAGTATATGTGGTTATATAAAGCAATATCGCCATGAGGTTCGCAATAAGCACCGTCAATACTATACATGTCGTCAGGACACTCAAAGAACACGTCTTTGTTTTTGTCTTCTACTTTTTGCAACTTTTCAATTAATTGTCCTACTGTTAAAGCCATTTTATTTTCTCCCTCTTATCCATTTATTAATGTCATCTCTTTGTTTTCTGATTTCTTCTATTTTCCACTTTTTACGCCCTTTCGGAAGTGTAGGAAAACCATTTTTATTAAAATACTCTCTAGCATATTCAAAGTAAGTCAAAGCGTTACTATAATTAGCCATGCTGTAGTGGTTATGGTATGCAAGACTTGCACTTCTCCATTCTTCAAAATCTTCCCAGCTAGTAATCATTCATTCCCGCCTTTCCAATAAAATATCCTTGTGACTGTGGTATTTTGTGTTTTAGTCGTTCTTCCAGCCATTTAACTGTACAGCCTAAGAACTTAGCCAAGTCATCTTTAGTATCAAACCATTTAAATTCTGACTGGTTAAAAGCGTAATACTTTACCATTCAAACTCCCCTCCTGTATAATTCTCAAAGGCTTGTAATAGCTTTTCGAGTTCTAGCTCTACCTCATAACGGTCAAAACCAGCTTTAATTGCTAAAATAATATAATCTTCAATCTTTTGTAAATCACTTTCAAGCGTATTATCCTCTTTCTTTCCAGCTCGTACTTTATATTTTAAAGCATTGAGTAAAAAGAAACCTTGAGGCATTGTAAAGTTATAGTTCCATGTTTTTAATTGCCAATTTGAGAAAGCTACTAAAAAATCTTGTAACTGTACTCCGTGCTGATTTGCATAATAATCTTTCATCTTTTTACCTCTCTTACAAACGACTCTCTACATTCTTTACATTGATATTGTACCGCTAAAGCATAGCCTTGCATTACAAAAATATTTGTATCTTTACAATTAGGACATTTTACTACTTTACTCATTTTTCGCTCTCCTTTAAATATTCTTGATAACATTCATCACTACAAAACACTTTGTCACTTGCGTTTCCACATTGAACACAATAACCAGTTAAAACGATATGTAAGTTGTTTACAGCCCATTCATCACACCAATGCTCTAAAAGCTCGTTAGCCTCTATATCGCTCATTCCTAACTCATTTACCATGTGACTAAAGCAAATAGATAGATTCTTTTCAAATCGGCTTAAATGTTCTTGTAAGAACTCGTAAAGGTCTGCTATATCTGCTTTTGAAGTTTTGAACTCCTCTAGCTGTTCTAAAGCTGATAAGCGGGGAGGATATTCTTTTGTCGTTCCGTCATCATAATAATACACAACTTTCTCAATAGCCATAATTAATAACAATCCTTTCTCCCTCAGGTGGAATTACATGAATTTCAAACTTTCTGTTATTGCGGATATAATGCTTAATATCTTCATTAACTACTTTACTCAAATTGTTCCAATCACTAAAGCTATACTCTAACGCTTTACCTGTTTTAAAATAAATATAAACATCAATCATACTGTAATAATCTCCATTTCTTTTTGTTCTTCTTCTAATTGTAAATGTTGTTCGGGTTCTTGTGGTTCAGGCACAGGCACGTTCTTATTAGCTAAGTAACAACCAACACTACCAAGTAACACCACACTTACAAACATTGCTAACGCACCTTACCAAACTTCCATTTCAATT
>ERZ1031933.95-NODE-95-length-20831-cov-27.679967_pt1 | contig 20831 bp, 5 predicted proteins | sample MGYA00517880_ERZ1031933 | MGnify/ENA primary metagenome ERZ1031933 (study PRJEB33719, sample SAMN04261283) | wastewater metagenome | biome: rural village; feature: human; material: feces | host: Homo sapiens | place: El Salvador | collected 2014-01-14 ... | reverse complement strand
GTCGCCTCATCATCATCGATGGTGATAATCTGGAGTTCGGAGAGAATCCGGAAGATTTCCGAAAGGTTACTGACCTGATAGATGCTGAGCTCTTCGGTCTGTTTGCTGAAAAGGAGGTTTAAAAGTAAAAAAGTAAAAGGGTAAAAAGGTAAAAAGAACCTTAACCCCCTTTCGCCCCCCGTTCCTAGCGATTCCATCGCTAGTCCCCCAAGTCCTTATTATAAAGGTAAAAAAGTAAAAAGGTAAAAAGCGCAACCCCGCTAGGCGTCAAAGGAGGAACGCCTGGCGGGGTTGCGTTTTATGGTTGTACAGCTAAAAGGTATATGGTTGTACAACTAAAAGGTTTATGGTTGTACAACTAAAGGGTTTATGGTTGTACAGCTAAAAGGTTTATGGTTGTACAACTAAAGGGTTTATGGTTGTACAGCTAAAGGGTTTATGGTTGTACAACTAAAAGGTTTATGGTTGTACAACTAAAGGGTTTATAGTTGTACGACTATAGGGTGTATGGTTGTACGACTATAAGGGTTGTAGTTGTACGATTAAAAGGTGTTGTCACTAGGCTCGGCAGACCTGCTGACTGCAGTCGGCAGAGCTGCTGACTAGGCTCAGCAGGTCTGCTGAGCCTAGTGGCAACCTTCGAGAAGCAGTCTCCTTCAACTCGAGAAGCAGTCTTCTAAAACTAAAAGAGACGTCTCTTTGAACCCAAAGAAACGTCTCCTTTCGCTTATTCAATCATATCCTTTCGCTTATTCAAACATCTGAATACGCTTATTCAATCATAATCTTCTGCTTATTCAAACATCTGAAATCGCCAGCCGAACTATCTCCTTCCTCCAGAAGAACCGGATGCTTTGTAGAACTTTCCTTTCTGGCGGGAGATGAAGATGCCGTCTTGGGCTGAAGTCTTATCTACTTGCTGGCCATTGAGATTATAGATAATCTCTTTCTCATCCTTTTTATGAAGGGTAGGAGAGGCGATGAAAGTTGTGCCGGAAACAATGGCGAAGCGGATGTTTTGCTTGCCCAATGCCAAATTATCCTGATTATTCTGGCTTACCATCTCTTTAGGCAACCAGGCTCTGTTAGCTGCCAGCGTAGAACCGGTATACTTGTAGAAACCGATACCCCAGGTACTTTTGTATGACAAAACGTAACCCTTGTTGTTCTCAACAGGAATCGCTTCATACTTCGGATTAGTTGTCGAATTTACTCTTGGTTGCTGTTGCATCCAGGTCAATTTTCACATCCATTCGATAAGTTTCTTCCGTTTCGTCAGCTTTTATCTCAAGCTGCGTAACGAGAATACCTGCCGTTTTCTGATAGTTGATGGTTGGGGCATCATCGTCTTTGGTGAAATTCCAGGTAGCCGTAGCTTCCTTGTTGAGTTGGAAAAGGTTCAGCAGGTTCGGCTCGAATACAGGTAACATTCTCAGGTTGATAGCCTGGGCTTTATAACGTTTCCCGATTTCGTATTCGCCTCCCTTGCTGTCCTTCCATAAAGCCAGGGTATTTCCCTCGTAATAAAGGGTAGTGTTTCTTGGAATTTTAAACAGGTCGCCTTCTTCTACCCACGTAGCTTCCGGTGATGTTCCTGATGCATGCTCACCTGCATTGTAAGTAATGTGGTAGGTTTTATCCTTTTCCGGTTCTCCGTTTACCCGGATGCCGTTATAATCAAAGTATACACTTCCCTTGTTTCCTGTAGCAATGTTGGTAGCGGCATCCTGTGCCCACGCACTCCCCATCCATCCCATCATCATGAGGAGGATGAGGGAACGGAGCCATTTGCCGGTTGATATCTTATTCTTTCTATTCATATCTTTCTGTTATTTTACCATGATTTTTCTGTTTCCGAAGATGTAGATGCCGTCAGGGAAACCACTGTAGGTGGCGGTGCCTGGACGGACATCCAAAATGCGATAAAGCTGACCGGTGGTTGAGAATACCTGCAACTGGGTGGAGTAGGTGCTCTCTATGCGGACACGGTGAGCGCCGATAGGGCGAATGAAGAGGGATCCGCCGGCTGGTGTATCATCGTTACCATTCACGTCAGATTCTATCTTCTCGATACCCGTGGTTTCTGCAATGCGAATCACGGATGGAGCATCAGTAGAACGGGTTCTGGCATTTGTCATCAATGTTGTCATATAGGTGCGGAATGGCATTACGGTTTGGAGGGTAGACGCATCATCAAATGCAGTACCCACGGCGTTCATACCATAGATGGTTCCGTTGGCTACCCTGGTGGCAGCAAAGCTACCTACATGATAATAATCGTTGTGCTGGGTTGTCATAGCCTGGGTGATAGGAATCTCAATCGCCTTATCTGCCGGCTCGGTTTCGTTCTCATTACCGAAGGCATGGAAGGTAACGGTTTGCGAAGACTCGTTTGTATTCAAGATGTTGTTATAGAACTTACTTGAAAGGTCGAACTCGTAATAATGGTAACCAGGGAAACGGACCAGATATGGGATTCCCTTGGTCAGCAACTGATAGTTCTTATACTCCTGCTGGTTGCTGTAGTATGGATTAGCATCCTTGTTATAGAAATGTTCTCCGTAGGTTGTTACAAAGAAGTTATTATTAAAGGTGTAATCCTTACTTTCTGCTCCCTCAGCCTGGAAGAGTCCTGCTGTTGTACCCGGACGCTGGAAGGTGGCTGTATTGTTTGTCGTGTTCACCTCTGTCAAACCGCGCAGCCAGTATTCATGATGCAGGTATTTATCACCATAGAAATGGGTGATTTCACCATTGAGCGATGCCATTACCTTTTGTGCGGTGAATGGCAGACAGATACCTTCCCAGGCTCCGGTAGCATCCTCAGCATAGTACATCGGCTTGCGAACATACCAGGCATGGTTAGTTACCGAGAATCGGATAGGGGCACAGAAGTCGTTGTTCTCACACTTGTCTCCCTCGCTGTTCTTACCCTCAGGGGTGCGTTCTACGAGGTGGAGGAGAGAGGTGGTATAGCCATTACCGGCATTATTCTTGAAAATATGATGTCCGTAGATGGTAGTCTCACTCGTGTTCTCCTTGTAGCCGAGTGCATTGTCTGCGATGTCGTAAGCCTCTGTATTGTTGTCGATGTCGTTGCCATTGGCAGCAGTATATACCAGGAGGTTCTGGCTTACTCCCTGCTGGATGCTTAGGTCGCTGAATATCTTGGCATTGTCATCTACCGGTGGGTAGAAGATGCCGTTCTGGTTGATGTCTGCCGCCTGTTTGAATCCCATGGCTGCCCCCTTGTCGTTCAGGCAGGTGAAGTCGATAGCCGTTGTTGTCGTCTGGTGTACGTAGGTACTCATGAGGCTGTTGGCATTGTTGCTGGCATTATAGTGGAATGCATCGAGCTTCGTGTCGCCATAGTAGCCGGCAGTACGATATATGCGGTTTCTCATATAGCTGTTCTGATGGGAAGCTATCTGGGAAGGATAGAGGTCTGGAAGCTTCTGCAATGACTGTCCCCAGAAGATGAAGTCGTTCATCGGCTGAGTTCCGTCTGCCTGGTTTCCGTCGAACAGTGGAACGTAGCTGACTGCGGATGCTGTACCCTGCGATGCCTTTCGAGCCGCATCGATAGCGTGACTCTGGTCGTGGCGGGTTTCGTTGCTGCCGTAGTTAGGCTGGTCACTGTCTGAACCTTTTCTCAGATAGGTGATACCCGTGTTGTTGCCGGTGATGGCATCGGTACGGTGGGCATACTGGTAGTCGCCGTTGGCGTAGTAATCGTAGACGTACTTCAATGCCTCCTTGTCTTGGGCATTCTTCATGTTGTTGTAGCGGGCACGCAGATAGTATTCGTTGAGGTCGTAGCCAACCTTGCCGTATCTGAAGTCGTCTGCCGTATAATGGGTATCAGCCTTGCCGTCCATGTGATAGACGATAGGCTGTATGCCCTTGTTATATTCGAAGCAGCAGTGGTAAACACCCTTGTTGCTGGTAGCGATCTTACCGCTTTCCATTCCGAGGTTATAGATGTTGCCCTGGTTCTCTTTGAGGAATGATTTGCCTTGAGCCAGACCCTTGATGACATGTCCGTTGCCATGAAGAGTACCGGCAAATATAGCATTGCTTCCATCAAAGTCGCTGGTCACGGTGATGTCGTTCTGCAGGATGAATTGGGCATTCTTGCCATATTGTTCCGCCTTGCTTCCCGTACCGGCTCCGATGGTATCCACGAAGTTGATGAATGCCTTCAGGTCGCTGGCATCAGAGATATAGATGCGAGGTTCGGCAAACGTCTTGTCTTCCTTGGTACGCTGGATAGCCTCTGAAAGATGCAGGTTCACACCCTTCTGATGAGGATTCATGCGGTGGTAGTTGTGTACGGTAAACTGGCTGTCGTCTGCCATATCCACCGTAAAGATCTTTTTCAGACCATTCATGGTGATACCCAGCTGTACGCCATATCCGTTCATGAAGTAGTAGGCTGGAATATCCAGATAGTCGTTGGTCTTGTCATATACGCAGTCCTTGAAGAGTCCTTGTGCTTCGCTGCTTCCCTGCTTGTAGGTGTCGTAGCCTGTAGCCTTTTGGGTGATGTCCCATTCGGTAGCGTCTTCAAATACCCAGTTTCCCTTTTCGTTTTGCTTGCGCTTTCCTATGCGCCAGTAGTATCCGTTGGCAGAGAACGATTCGTCTGCCTCAATGGAAATCTGGTTTTTCCTGAGTCTGACCATCTCTCCCGGCAAGGCGCAGTTGTCAACAGTTATCTTACCGTTGATGTTAGGCCCCTGCACATATTCTATGGTGAGATAGATGGTGTAAGTGTAGATTCGTTCTACCTCACAGTAGTAGTTGGATGATCCTGCTACTACGTCTGTGATGCTGACAGGAGCATAGCCATCTTTGTTGTTGGCATCCTTTATATAGATTCTCTCAGGGTCTATCTTGGTGTATTCTCCAGCAATGCCGTTCTTGATATAATAATCAGTGCCGGCAGATAGCTTGGTTCCTGTTGCTACCTGTTTGTAATCATTGCCTTCTTGGATGAAGAAGTCGGATGAGGCCACCTTACTGATGATAGGCTTGTTGTGGGTCGAATCTGTATATTCTTCGTATGCACGTCCCTTCAGTACAACGGTGGCAAGACATTTTTCAGAGAGATGCTTCTTGAAATAGTCGGTTGTCGTATTGTTGACACTGTCTGTCAGCTGGAATGAAATCTTGGCATCGCCATCTGTCAGTTTGGAAGGGAGCTTTTGGGTCACATAGTTCTCTTTATTGAATTTTCCATTCATTGGCAATACGGCAGCGAATCCCTTGCCATCATATTCCTCTGAAGAAGAGGCACCGATGCAGAGCTTGTATTTGCCGGATACGTCCTGGTTGTCCATATCCACATTGCCTTCTGTTCTGGCTGGCAGATAGTTGCGCTCTTCCAGGTCGCAGCTGTATTTAGTCTTATCTTCAGGATGTTCGCTGCGCATCTTCCAGCTCTGAATGGTTACAGGCTGGTTTGGCTTCAGTCCTGAGAGCACGGTGAGACCGTCCTTGTTGTCACTGAAGAAGGTCATCTTGTCCTTGTAGGTATAGCCAGTGATGTGGGCATTGTAATAGTAGTTGAAACCTGTTACATACCAATAGTGAACATCAATACTGTCATCCGGATTTGCTTTTCCTTCATCATCCATACCATAGAATCCGGTAGGAAAGCAGTCGTCAACAACGAAGCGGTTCTGCTTGGCATCGTATGGGAAGACGAAGTTTCCGGTGGTTTCCAGGAAGTCTACCTTGTGTCCGCTTTCTCCCTCTGCCCGTTTATGCACATTGTCGGCATATACATAGCCGCCACCTTCGTCTTCACGAACGTCGATGAGGTTCATCTCCACTACGCCGTAGATAGGACCGTAGAAAATACTGTCGATGACATTCTTCTTGCTGTCATCGTATAACTCCTGTACGTTCTGAATCTTGAGGGCATAGCCTGAGGCGATACCTATCATGTTCTTTGCCGTACCGTCATTGCGCTTCTGGAAGTTCTGGTCGTGTTTGTCGATGTAATCCTGTTTTACAGCCATATATGACTTGCCTTTGAAGTCGCCATCAGCAGGTACCATACCGGTATTGTTGCGCCATGGTTCGGTGGTGGCATCGTTGAAAGGAACATTCGAAGTTACGGCTCCCACGTAGTGGATGTTGTTGGCAAGACCCATATAGTTGCGTGCACGCTTTGTGGATTTGTCCTGCAACTTGTTGTCGCTCAAGGCTATATTCTTGGCAAACATCTGGATTTCACCCACTCGTGCTATCGAATAAGGAGTCTTGGTGGTTTGGTTGGTGGCATAGTCGCGTGCTCCAAGTACGTTGAAGCAGTTATCCTCCAGTCGCAGGATGTCCATACGCTGGAAGGTATTGATGATCTTCGGATTGTTGATATTGGTTCCTGCAAAGCCGTAACCCGTCAGGTCGGCACTGCGGAAGCCGGCTGCATACGACTGGTGTCCGTCTCCGAAGATGCCACCTTCACTGTCGTAGGCATATATATTCGTGTCGGTCTCCGACTGATGTTCCGGCTTCTTATATCCGGCTCCATAGAAATAGTTGTCCTGGAGAGAGATGTAACGGTAGTTGCCGTCTTTGTCCATGTAATAGTAGCCGAAGAGGTCGGTACCTGCTGGTAATACGACCGACTTCATTTTCTGATGGGAGATGATGATATGGTCACGGTCAGAGTCGGTTGCAGAATTGTCGGCAACCAGGATGGTGGTGTTACCGCCGAATCCTGTTGTGGTACCATTAGGCAGATCAGACAGTTTTTCCTGTCTTTCCGTGAAAACCTTGTCTATATTGTATTGACGAGTAAATTTCAGAACGGTAGAGTCGTTTGCCATGACAGAAGTACCCTGTGCCACGGAGTAACCGCCACCATAGATAGCTTCTCCAATCTTGATATTGATGTCGTTCCATGTAATAAGTGGTGAAGCCGGGGCTGTAATGATAGTGGTGAAGTCTTTCTCCTTCACGAAGTCCGTAACTCCCTGCTTGCCGATGATGGAAGCATAAACAGCCTGCGAAACCTTGTCACCACTGATGAGTCTGATGCTCTGCTTGATGGTTTCTGAGGCAAGGTCTTGCCGTATCTTTCCGTCCTTTTTCTTATTCTCATGGTCAATATACAGGTTGTTCTTGTCGGTACGGTCCAGCAGATAGATGCCGGAATGCCCGTCATTTACCTGATAGTAGGTAGGGTAGCCCACCTTTACCTGGGTAGAACCATATACATAGCCAGAATAGGAACCGCCTGTTACCGAACGGAAGACGTGACCATTGAGGATATCCACATCGGTAAGTCCGATGACATTACCCTGCTGACCGCCACCATAGATGAAGTTGGCTGATACACCTGTAGCTCCGTTTACACCGCAAGGAAGGAACTTACCACCTTCTGTCTTAGGTTCAGAACATTTCATATCCTTACCCATGATGATGTGGGTATTGCCGTAAACATAACTCTCCATACCATATCCGGCACCATAGATGTTGAGGCTGGAGTATTCCGGTTTGGTAGCCAGAGAATCGTTCGAATTTTCCAGTTTCTTCTTATCCTTACCGGCAAGCATGTCGCTCCGGAGATCGATGGTAACGTCGCCTCTCACGGTTCCCGTCTTGTAGCAGCCGCCGAATACGTTTCCTCCCACATAGGCATCGTTCTTCTCCTCTGGCTGGAACTTGTTCTTGATGGTGAGTTGGATGAAAGGATCGGTAGAGTAGGCACGTCCCAGTAGATAGCCACCCTCATGGTTCACCAGTCCTTTATAGTTGTAGTTGGCATTGTTGCAGCCACCCACAATCTTGTCGGTGATGGTGAGTTCCTCCGGGAAGATATAATTAATTACATTGCCCCTTGCATTTGGATAGATGTTCATGTTGCCACGGTTTCCTCCGCAGCAGAAAGTCTTGATGGTACAGTCTTCCAGTCCTTCACCCGTCTGGGTTCCGTTCCATCGCAGTTCACCCTGGATATCTGTTTCCACTGGCTGGAAATACAGGTCGATGAGGTGAGGATATACGGTTGGTCGGTCTTCCAGCTTGGTAGGGAGATAGAGGGTACCGATATTCTTGTTCGAAGGATTGAACCAGTCGATGGTATCGGCAAGGTTCAGTTCCTGTGTATAGTCCTCCACGTTTCCATTGAGTTTCTGGAACTTGTTCATGAAGTCATTGTCCTCTGATTTTGCGAAGAGTTCATCTCCGTTGCAACCCATGAAGACACGTCCGATGTTCACATGACTTCCAATGTTGATCTGGATGTTTCCCACCTTTTCTACAGCCTTGCTATCCTTGCTCTTCACCTTCAGTACGGTGGCAGAGTTTCCTCCTCCATAAACGTCACCGGCGATATTCACCTTTTCAGATGTAGAGTTACCCTTGATTTCGATGTTCACCTTGTTGGTGAGTGGTCGCCATGAATTGATGTTCACAATCTTAGCCGCATCGCTTGCCTCCTTGTAGGAAGGTATGAATTTTCTCATCGGTACGGTATATACCAGAGGAACGGTCTCTGAGTTTGGATCCTCCGGGTTCATAGGGTAATACTCGTTCACCGTCACCTTCTGGTTTTGGTTCTTGTCGAGTGCATACAGGTAGTTACCGTTTCCGGCTCCATATACATTCTGATAGATGTGTCCACCCAGAATCTTGATGTTGCTTCCTTCACCGCCATTGTCTCTGAATCCGTTTTCCTCTGCAGTTATGTTCACATAGCCCGAAACGTCGTTGCCGCCATAAACATTGCCATGGATATGGATGTCGGAATTGTTGAATTTGGAGGTGCCTGATGGACCACCCGTTGTACTGCCCGTTGTACTGTTGTCTGATCCGATGATGACATGGGTAGCTTCCTTTACGTCTCCCATGAAACCGCCACCGAAGATGTCACGGCAGTCGATAGCCTTGATGGTGACATTTGTTTCCTTGACAGAACTGTAGAAACCGCCACCAAACACACGGCGGCAGAATACGCCACCGGCTCCCGATATATTGGTACTGCCTTCTACGGTACCCGAATAGCCACCGCCCACGATGTCCATGTACGAGAATTCGCTGTAGAAGTGTTCATGTTCCTTGCCTGGTTTCAGCTCAATGTCCTGGTGGTTGTTGGCATCTCTGCCCTGCATGTCGATGGTGATGTTGGTATTGCCCTTGACATAGGTCTTTTCACCAAAGCCGCCACCGAAGATACTGAAGTGAGGAGATCCCACCTTATTATATATCTCTTTCCATTCGTTTGTCTGGTAGAATTTCATTTTTTTCTTGTCCTGTCCCGGCTTCACCTCGGTGTTGTCATTCAGGAGACCCTTGGCAATCAAGATGTTGGTATTGTTGCCCACTTCGCAGGCTTCGTTGCCACCGGCATAGATGTTGTGGTTAATCTTGAACTTCAATGCCTGGTGGTTGTACTGTGGAGAGTAGATGATACCGTCAATGATGCTGGCTGGTCGCCATGAACGGGTTTCCGGATTCCAGTAAGAGGAGAGCAGAGCCTGTCCACCATTGATCATGATATTGGTATTGCCGGTTACGTCTGCCGAAGTCACGTTCACGGAATCGGTTCCGTTCACGGTCAGGGTGTCGCAGTTACCCCAACCGCCGCCATAGATACCATGGCCTATCTGTCCGTCGGAGATGCTCATGAAGGTATTGCCATATACCGTACCGTTTTCGCATCCGCCGTAGATTCTCTCCAGGAATGCTGGCATGATATCCTTGTTCTTGTCATTGTCTGGATGCTTCATGGCATTGTCGCTCCATGGCTTGATATACTCTTTCGTTGCTTCGTCGAAGTATGGATAGGTGATGTTTGGACGGTCGATGACCAGACTGGTATTGCCGTAGATGCCACCCAGCTTCTTATAGTCCTTGCATTCAGACTTTAGGCGTCCTCTACCTCCTGCAAAAACCTGAGAGAAAACGACGCCGCCACGGATGTTGACGAGCGAAGTGTATCTGGCTGGTACCTGGGGGTGTTCAAAGGTAAAAACATCCGGTTCTTCCGTTGCATCTGTATTTCCCACGTTGGCAACATCGCCACCGCCATATACGCTGCCCAATATCATGGTACGGGCTATCAAGCCGAGGTTGTACCTATATTTGATGTTTCTGCCATAGACGTAAACTTCCGTTTTAGGGACGCGTGCCATATTCGGGAAGTCAATCCATGTATTCTGGTTCTTGTCATAGATTGATTCGATACCGGCACCACCGCCATATACATTCTGTGCTACATAGCCTGATTTGATGAATACTCTCGACAGGGTACCTACCTTTCCGAAGTCATAGCTTTCTCCCGGGTTTGCAGTGATGTTACCGATAGGCATGGCACCAACACCGGCACCAAAGATGTTCTCGCAGAAAGGCTGACAGTCGGTTTCTACGTAGGTACTGTCTGTTACATATCCTGAGAAGCCACCGCCGTGGATAGCCTGGAAGGTGAAGCCTGGCAAACCGAGGGTCCAGGCCCAGCGGCTGGCATGATAGCGCTTGAAGGTCATCGGGTCGAAGTCGGCATCACCCGGATTGCTGCCCGTCACACTACCGAAATAGAGCTTCTTGTCATCCTTTGAAACTTTCAGGAAGTCATTGTATATCTGCTTCTCGAAGTCAACGTATGTCTTGAGGTCTGCATTCTGGTTGAGATAGCGGTATTTGATGCCGTTGACGGTGATGACGCCATCGTCATTCATCTTGTTACCAGGCTGCACACATACTTCGGTCTTTACCACCTTGGTGTTGGCACCGAAGCCGGCTCCGAATATGGAGAATTCCGGGTCGTTTGTGTTCTTGCTGCTGATATACCAGCATAAGCCGGCAAGCGAGGTTTCATCGAACACGCTGATCTGGTTGCCATCCTTGGTGATGACGTCGGCAAGAGGAGAGTGGTTGATAATTACCTCACTCAGACCGTTGCTGTCAGAAGTACCGTTGCCAATGGTAGAGTTTCCGTCCTGTCCGAATCCCACATAGCAGGCACGGTTTCCACCGCCATAGATATTATGGTCTCGCTTGAAGGAACCGGAGTTCATCGTTCCCTTGGTAAATGCATAGAACTGTTGGGTATTCTCATCACTGATGATGCGCTTGATGGCAGCCTTTGCCTTTTCGTTGGTAATCTCATTGGCAGTCTTGGCTTTCAGGATGGCAGCGGTTATCTCCTTGAACTCATCAATGTTCTCGCAGATCTTTTTGTTATTTTGAACTGCCAGCCAGGTGGTGATGTTGCCGTTGATGTCTGCCTTGCGGTTCCATATCCAGGTTCCGCCGTCTATCTGTACCTTGGTGCTACCCAGGATGTTGGCGTAGGTTCCATCCTTGTTTTTATCCACTTTTCCCAGTACTGTGTTACGGGTAATTTCCTCCTCTTCCTCTTCGGTTTCATTGCCGGTGAGGTCTATCTTGATATTTCCGTATCCACCGCCGTAAATGTTGTGGCCCAGTTTGCCGCCCTCGATATGTACCAGGGTACTTCCATCTACGGTACCGAAGGCACATCCGCCATAGATATTACTCCAGATGAATGGCACGATGTTGCCCTGGCTGTCGGTGTCGGCAAGGGAGGTGGCATTCGTGTTCACCACGTGTACCAGAGTGTTGCCGTTGATTCTTCCCACCTTATAATAATCAGGAGCATCAGCTTTCTTGAGACCCTTTCCACCGCCAAATACTTCTCCGAAGATGTCGCCACCGGTGATATTGACGAAGGTGGTATAGTCCTTTGCCTCATAGCTAAGGAACTTGCCTGTTGTCTGGTCGAGCTTTGATTCGCTCTTTGGCTTCGTGTTGTAATAGGCTTCCTTGGCTGCTCCCGTCAGGAGGCTGTATGGTTTGATATTGGCTATATCACCGCCACCATATACATTTCCATATATTTTGGCTTCACCCGATATTTCTACCTTGGTGGTTCCTAATACCTTTGCTACATCGGTAAAGTAGGTGTAAGTGCCGTTGATATCCTTAGGTGCTACACCGGCACCGCCACCAAATACATCACCGTAGATTTTGGCTCCCTGGATATATACCTCGGTGTTGCCGCCAATCTGACCCGTTTTGTTATTCTCTGTAGAGAATGGGTCACCGAAGCCACCGCCATATACACGGTGCAGGAAGGTCTTGCCATCAATGGTTACCTTTGTACTCTTGTTAACTTTTCCAGCATATCCACCGCCCAGAGCACTCAGGATGGTGAAGTTAGGAATACCCTTTGAGTTGTCGAAGACAGAAATATCCTCTATCTCAGTATTGTAGATTCCGTAGTCGCCATTCACGTTCACGGTAACGTCGGTGCTGTCCACGGTTGTATTGATACCATAGCCACCGCCGAATACAGCGAAGTGAGGATGGTCGCTGTCGTCGTATGCTTTCTTCCATTCTGCTGTTTTCAGGAGTCCGAATGGGGTCATACCTTTCAGGATGGTAAGGGTAGCCTTTCCTGTTACGTTGCAGGCTTGGTTACCGCCACCATAGATATTATGAGGGCAGACGAACTGACCGTTATTGAAGAACTCGCTCTTATTGTCATTCCAGTAGATCCACTTTGTTCCGTTCCATTTCTTGTCCCATATCACATTGATGGAGAAGCTGTCCTGCTTCTTTCCGTTTTCTCCTTCTGTCTGTGCGCCCTGGTCTTGAGCCAGTTTTACAAAGGTATTACCTGTTACGTCGGCATAGGTATAGAGGTCTTTGGCAAGCAGATTGCCGATGCTGTCCGTAATCAAGCCCTTTCCTCCGCCATAGATTTCTCCTGCGAAGTTGGCTGCATATATATTAATATGTGTATCTCCCTCTACCTGTGCTCTGTTTCCACCGCCATAGATGTCGCCATAGATGGATGGTGCCTGTGCAGAGGTGCCGTTGAAGTTGAGGTTGGTGCCACCAAGTACCTTTCCTACGAGTTCTGGTTTCCATGTGTTGTCTTTAATTTTATAGTCTGAATTTGCACGCTTTATTCTACCATTACCACCAGCAAACACGTCGGCTCTAATGTCAGCGCTGTCGCTAATAATAACGTTAGTTCCTTGCTCTACTACAGCCATGTCACCACCGCCATAGATATTCTCAAAGAAGGTACCACCATTAATCTTAACTGTAGACGAGCCATAGAGGCGTGCCATGTTATTAAGGGTGTTGATGTCTGAGGAGTTGAGCCGTTTGGCATCAGCCACACCATATCCACCACCGAATACAGGGCAATGGAAGATACCGCCATTGATGGTCAGTTCTACGTTGCCGTATATTTTGCCGAGTTCTGTATAATCATCAGCATTACCACCCTTTTGGTCTAAAGAATAGAAATAATCAGTTCCACGTCCACCAGCGAAGATGCCGTTTTTGCAATAGAATTCTCCACCATTGATGGTAAGTGATGCTACGGTTTCTCCTGCTTTTCCGTATATGTTTCCACCATCCTTACTTGGTTTTCCATTTGTAGTCCAAAGGTCAGAACTCATATATCCGCTACCTCCGGCATAGATTCCGTCAATCTTTCTTGTTTCAGAACCGAAGATACCTCCTTCTATGATTATTTTGTTATGGGTCAGTCGTGGGTCTACCTCGGTATATGTATGTGTGTCAGCATTGTAGCAATTATACATGCAAAGATTAGCTTTTGCTGCATCATAGTTGCCGAAAGCCATGACCGATTTCGTACTGCTGTTTGTCCAGTAAGGGATACGGTCATCCGTTGTGTGATTTGTATCATCTCCGATACCATTCATACCACCTGCTCCTGCACCATAGATACCGCTGAAGATTTCTTCTGATTTACAATTTGTTGGAATCAGGAAGGTACCACCCTTGATGGTAATGGAGCTATAGCCATAGAAAGGATTCTCTACCCATTCACGATCCTGAAAACCACGTCCTGTACTACCACCGTAAATCTCTGTAATCTCTACACGGCTATTGACATCCGTATTCTTATTGTTACTTTCTGATTGTGCCGGGTCTATCAAGATGTTGGCGCGTCCCATATAGGTGTTGTAAGGTGCATTGTAATGTACATTGTTATTTATTGTTTCTCGTCTTGCACCCAAAGAACCATTAACCACACGTCCTATCTTTCCACTTTTGATGATGATGTCTACATCGCCAACCATAGCTCCCTCATGGTTGCCTGCAAGAACTATGGCAACGTCAAGGGTAGAATTGTTTTCATTGTGATTATTATTGAATTTACGATCAATATCTACATCAATAGTACACTTAATAGGCATGTTAGGGCTACCCATCACACCATTTCTGTTTTCCACAGTCTGTCGTCCACCAACACAAATTGAAGAGTAGTGTCCCGATTTGATCTTTATCTTGAAGCCTTCACGTCCATGTGGTAGAGCATCATCCATCTTCTTGAGGTTGCCTTCTGTTGATAATGGTGAAAAGCGATTATCATCCATGAAACCACCAAAAATCTGGAAAGATGTAGAGAATGCTCCCTTGATAGTACCATCACCTGAGAACATATTTTTATAGTTTGTCATCTGTATGCCTTCGCCCATCTCCAGATTGTAGAATTGGCAGTACAGAATATCGTAATTTTCATTATTATTATTGCGATTGAAGGTGAGATATTGGAAACGGGTATCTCCATAAATCGGTAAACTATGGTTCCGATCATGACCACCATACATCTCAATTATACCCTTGTAGTTAACGCCATCCCAACTACCCGTTATGGTCGTATTCTTGAAGAAAGGAGAGGTACTCTTCTTATTCTCCCATTCAGAACTTGTATTGAATGTTACAGATGTGAAGCCGTCGTTACCGTTGTTGGTAACATCTTTGTCACTCATTCCCATCAGCACGATGGTGTTATCATCCCATGATCCTTGCTTTTCCAACTTGGAATATGCGCCCTTCCATGTCCTTACAGCAGTCTCTGGAGATTGACCGTCATTACTGTCGTTTCCGGCATTGTATGATATAGTCTTTCCTTCAGCTGTTGTTCCAGTAGCACCAGCAGGGCATAGATATACCACGCTCTTGGTATAAACCAACCATTTGTTTAATAGCTCAACTCCGTCTTTGGTTGTTACTATCACATGACAGCTCAGCTTGTCGGTAGAGCCAAGAGATGACTTGTCGAAAGTAGGCTCTCTGCTTACTTCTACATCATCATTCTTTACCCACGAATATTTGATATCAAGATTATCGTTGTTGTCCCAAATATTATTATTTATGTCAATGTAGATTGTATTCTCTTTGTGCTTCATCACAGCATCCACTTTTCTTGCTTCAATCTTTGCCACTCCCGATTGCGAACTGCCATCTTCCAATTCTGCATAAACATACTGGTCGAAGTCTTCGAGCGAGATGCTGAAATTGTTATATGGATTGTTCTTGTTCTGTAGAGTCCAATTCTTCTTGTCTGTAGATGTATACCAGAAATATTTCTCGTTGGCTGCATTCCCTTTAACAGTTTCTGCTGTGATGGTAGTATTATAGTCACGCTTCACTGTCAGTTCTGTTGAACCGAAGTTAAAGCCTGTACCAGAAGTATAGCTCCAGTTGAGCTTGTCTTCTTCAAGGCTCTTGGTAGTGATTAATTTGTTGGCTTTGTCCACAAAGTCGTTTGCAAAGGTTGCTGCGTCTACCTTTGTACCTAAGTTCTTACCACCAGTTACGTCTTGGCTATAATACCATGTAGAAGCATATTTTTTTGCATTATCTTCGTTTTTACAATTGGCAGTGATGCCACCTTTCTTGATGTCTGCTCTTGAATTATCAATATTGAATTCCTTGCCATAGATGTAGATATTAGTAGGCTCGATAGTAGAACCTTCTCCCTTCATGTCGTAGCTAAAGCGACCGAAACCTTGGGCAATGTATACCTCACCGTTAAAAACAGAAGTATTCTTCAGCATGTTAATCTTTGTATCAGCAGCGATGTTGAAGATTCTGTAAGTACCTTCGTTCTGAACGTTTCCCGCTATACCGCCAATCTTGGTTTCCCTGTTGAGCTCATAGGTTTCGTCGTTATCCGTAATTTTAGAGCCATGGATAATGATGTTGCTAAGTTCTGTATTTGGATATATCTCACCAGCTACTACGCCCACGTAATAATCGGAACCATTAGGTGAGAAGTCTCGCTTCTTTTCTACCGTAGCATTCTCGATGATGAGGTTTGTTACGGTAGTAAGGTTAGTGCTGCTTTCACCTTGGAGTGTTGAAAAAAGTCCCCATACACTCTTGGCATTGTCATCGGCATCTTCCCATTGTATATGCATATTTTTGATGACATGACCATTGCCATCAAACTTTCCGAAAAACAAACGGTTTTTGCCATTGCCGTAGTTGTAGTATTTACCGATTGGCATCCAGATACCGCCACTCAGGTCGATATCAGCAGTAAGCTTAAAGTATTTGCCACGGAATGTGTTACCATTGTTTACATCGCGTGCCAGTTTGGCGAGCTGTTCTGCCGTAGCAATCTCGTATGGATTGGTCTTGCTTCCATCACCCCCTGCATAGCTATCGGCATAGATATCTATTGAACAGTATTTGTTTGTTGTCTGAGCCCATAAGGTTTGTCCACACATGAGCCATAGGGTCAGAATGCCAAGAAGTATTCTGAATTTTTTGTTTTGTGTATTGTTATCTTGTTGCTTTTTCATGAGTCTTCATTTATAAGCGATTCTTTTTTTTTGTTCTTATGTTTCTTCGTGGTATAGGTCATGAGGGTATTCTGTTATTACTGTATCAGGAGATGCCCCGTATAGGCATCCTGGTCAGCCAGTACATAGAGGTATCTTGGCTGGATGAGTATATTGATGTTGTAAATCGCTGCCGTTTGGGCAGGATTGAGTGTTTCGAAATATTTATTTCCCAGGATGATGGTAGAGGTTACGTCCTTACGGGTAACCGTTTCTCCCTTTTCATCCTTCAGGATTACATCGTAGGTGACGGCAATGGTGGGTACGAAAGAGGCATCGGCGATGGCATAGAAGGTGGTGCCCCAACGGTGATACTTACTGTCGTCAATATCCATAGATTCGTTGCCTCCCGGAGTAAATGGGGTTTCTGAATTTTTTGCCAGCTTGATGGCGTTTTCTTCCGTTATATTTACCTTGTTCAGTTTGCTCCATTGGATGGCTTTTGCCGTCCACTCATTGTTACTCCATGTGTAGCTGCGGCTTACGTTGCCTCCCGTTGCCAGACCTTTGCCGTAAATCTTGACTCCCTTGATGCGGAAGTGGCGGATGGCATTCATCTTCTGGTCCAGTTGAAAGTTGAGGTTATAGCCCGTCAACGTCTGGTCGAAGAGGAAAGTAACTACTCGTCCAAAGGTTGCATCCGAACCTCCTGCCGCTATACTTCCCTTATGCTCCGGTTTGGCGCAGATGATTGGCGCCTTTTCTAAATCTTTCTGAGCAAGGATAGGGGATGGGTTGCCATTTATGATTGGCATGGAGAAAGGAATCGTCAGGAGATAGGTGCTTTCTGTTGCCGATGGCTTACTGAGGGTTGCTTCAGTAGAATGCGGCATATATCCGAAGAAGTCGAAGTTGCTGTCTGGGTAAGCATCCCATCGCTTTTCTTCCTTTGGGGTCCAGGTCTTGGTCGATGTATCGTAATCTACCTGGATATTGTCGAAGATGGCGTGGTTTTTGCCTCCTGTCTCTGTGCCAGTGGTTTCAAAGCTATGAGTGGCAAAGTTGTAATAGCCGAAGACGCCCATGTTTTGTGGGTGCATTCGCTGAACCGGATCATAGCTTTCATATCTGTCATCCGCACGTGTCGTCATCTTTTGTGTCCGTGCAGCAAAGGTGATATATCGGTAACTGTCGGCGTGCTGGATAGGCAGGTCGTTGCTTTCGCAGGCAGTGAGACTTGCGAGGAAGGCAAAGAGGGGTATCATCAGTTTTTTATTCTTCATAATGAGTCATGTGGGGCGTTACCAGTCTTCGGTACCGCCATTATTTTTAATAGGAGTTTCCACCCATTTCTCCACCTGCATATTGGTGAAGGCAATGTTGGGTCCTGCTACTGTTATTTTAAAGATGTATGTATATTGGTAGCCTGCCTTCCATTGCATATATTCTGCCGGAATGGTGGCTGTAGATTTCTTTCCGTCTATGGTGGCGCTGATGATGTAAGCGCCCTGCGGTTTGTTACTGTCTCCCAATGGTGGAACGTAATACCATTTCTTTCTTTCTGTAGCCTGATGATTCAAATCTGCATCTTCCTCGTAAGGAATGGTGAATTTGAGGGGCTCAGTTTCTGTTCCTGTTTCTGGAGTTTCCCATTTATAGGAAGCTTTGGTTCCTGTTCCTGTAATAGGGTAGCTGACGATGATATTTCCCTTTGTAGGTGAATGTTCATCGTTTATATTTTTGAAAACAATATCGGTGATAGAGATTTTGGTATCTTTCAGATAATTGAATTTGAATCTTACCTTTGTGATAATAGGAGCAAAGGTGAGTTTTACGCATGCCCCGTATTTCTTGTTTTCGAAGTTCTGGTTGTCTGACAGCCAGAGGTCTGAGATATATGGGGTGGTAACTGCGGAGGCATCCTTATTGTAAGTGAATGGGATAGAGAAGGATGCATATTTTGCTGTGGAACCTTCTATCGATGTAGGTTCCTGGAAAGATGGGTCTGAACTGTTACCGGCTGCTGTCGGGCTGCTATAGGCGAAGAAGCGATAGCTGGTAGCGGAATAGTCCCAGTATTTGATAGTTTGATTAGCGATACCCACGTATTCCCAATCGGCAGTATTGCTGGAGGTCGTATTGGCGGTTTGTTGTGTCCAGTTGACGGTATATCCATCCATTACGTTTTGGGACTGGTCGAATCCGCTGGTGTAATTTCCTCCTGTGGTTTTATATCCCCATACTTTGAAGGTTTTGGAAATAGTTTCCAGTCCTGTTTCTTTATTAGCACGGGTAGTAGGTGCATCTTGCCATGTTCCGCTATTTCCTCCGAAAGAGATACTTACTCCCTTCGGTTCTTCCGGTTGAGTAGGCACATCCGGTTCTTCCTGCCCCGATCCAGCGCAGGAAAAAAGACAGAGAGCCAAGAATGGTATGGTCAGGATGCGATATAATTTCATTTTCTTCTTGCTTTTTATCATAGGAGCCGGGCAGGGAACATTCAACCCCGTCCGGCCTTAATAGTATTGTTTTGCTCCCAGGTTTTTAGGGGCAAAAAGTTCTGTATTCTTCTGTTATTGTGCAGCTTCTACCTTTACAACCTTATAGGTATATGCGGCTTGAGTTCCTTCTTTAGCTGCAGTTGTCAAGTACTGGATAGCATAGTTGCCTTCTCCCTCTGGGGTAAATGTAAATGACTTGTTATCATCACCGAAAGTAATTTCCTGCTTGCTTTTTGTTGTAAATTCAGCTTGGGTAATATTAGTTAACTGAAGGTCTGCTTCTGTTCTTGGTGCTGAAAGCTTATAAACTGCAACCTTTACATCATAAACAGGATTTTCTGTATTTTCAGTTTTCTGTTCTTTTCTAAGTTCCAAATCTGTACCATTGGCAGAATCTGTTACCTTTACTTTGATAGCTTTATTTGCTACGTACTTGATACCACCATTTTCAACAACTGAACCATCCTGATAAGTAGTGATAGATGGAGTTGAAACTGTTGTCACAGTACCCTCCTTATGCATTGCGTCTGTTGTTTCTTTCACAACTGCATCGAAAGTGATAGGGTAGAGCCCCGCTTTGTTAGGATCATTGCCTGTATAGCCATTAGTGTTGTCTGAAATCTTGAAAAGGTATGTATAGCGAGTGTTTGCTTCCCATTTGCTGAATGCTGCAGGGATAGCAGCTGTTGCACCAGTAACCTTGATAGTCTCGCCTGAGCCATCATCTGAAATCAGTTCATAGTTACACTTGATGAGGATTGGGGCAGCTGTAGTAGCAGAAGGTGTAGGGATTACAGTGAAGTAACCATTGGGTGACATGTCTTTGTCTGTACCCCAGAGTAATTCCATTTTGGTCCCATCTTTTAAATCTATTTTGTTCCCTGCTGATGTAGTGGCAAGAGTGCTCAACTTACCTGCATACCAGTTCTTGTTCTTTGTAAGACTAGTTTCACTATATGCGTAGGTGTATGAAGGAGTTGTTCCTGCCCAATTATAAGTAATGGTTCCCTCAACATTACTACCACCTACAAAGTAGTCTTTTGTACCAGAAGTAAGGATGATGTTATTGCCATTTGAAACATTACCTTCAGCATCATAGAAATTAACATTATGAATCGAGTATCCAGGAATTGTTTCGTAAAAACCTACACGAACCATGGCCTGCTGGCGCTTAAACGAGAATTGTACAGCATTTTTGTACTCGGTATTTTTAACGACTTTTGGATCCGCAATATATACAGGATGTGTTGTGAGGGCTGTTTCTGTATTGTTGGGGGTGATATGACCAGCAAGACCTTTAATTGTGGCAGATTCAATATCCTTACCAGGAACCAAAGTGTATTGGAAATTAGAAATAGGTGAACCTGCTACAAAATGATATTCAGAAGCAGAGTAGTCCCAGTACTTAATGGTCTGATCCTTGGTTAATGAAATCCCACCTTTACCGAGATTTGAAGTACCTTTAGCTCCTACATACTCCCATCCATCTGTATTTGATGTTGTGGTGTTTTTATTTGCAACATCCCAAACAGAGTATTCGTTGAATACACTCACAATTTGTGTTTCACTCATCTTCTTCACACCATAAATTCTGAACTGGCCATCGAGCATTTCGGCTGCAGTTCCAGTGTTAGCTGTGGCACGAGTAATCTTGCCGGCATTTCCACCAAAGTTAATTGCCTTATTGGCACCATTCTCAACATTTCCGCCTTCTGTTCCGACAAAGTCTTCGCTTGAG
>ERZ1031933.91-NODE-91-length-21334-cov-12.457775_pt1 | contig 21334 bp, 24 predicted proteins | sample MGYA00517880_ERZ1031933 | MGnify/ENA primary metagenome ERZ1031933 (study PRJEB33719, sample SAMN04261283) | wastewater metagenome | biome: rural village; feature: human; material: feces | host: Homo sapiens | place: El Salvador | collected 2014-01-14 ... | reverse complement strand
CTTTTTCCTTAAAGAAACGTATTAGTGATGTCTTTGAAATACGTATGGTGCCTGGAGATATTCGTTCGCATAAAAAGTATTATTATGCAGCTAAAGAGTTCCCGAATGATATGCTGTTCTTGATAGACGATGATATATATTATCCGAATGATATCTTGGAAAGATCGTTAAAAGCTTTTGTACAACATCCTCATTGTGTTGTTTGTTCTTATGGTAGTCATATAATAGCAGACAGTAAGGGTCTTAGTGCAACTTATGATTTGTGGAAATCAGAATATTCAAATTCAGAGGCTGACAACTTGTTTTTTGGCTCTGGTGGAGGCACATTGTTTATACCATCAACTTTATTCAAGGATTTAACCAATATCAGTTTAGCTTTAAAATTAACTCCTACAGCTGACGATATATGGCTAAATGCGATGTGTAAATTGAATAGAATGCACTATATAATGCTTTCTCATGGAGAATTACTAACAATTGATAATCCAGATGCACCAACTTTAAGTAAGATAAACAATGGTATGAAACAAAATGATATTCAAATTAAAGCAGTAGAAACTTATTATAAACAAAAAATATTTAAATGAAAAAAGTAAGTCTTGTTTCAATATGTGCTTCCCATTACAGAAAACGAATTTACTTGTTAATGGAAAGGGAATTTAATTGTAATTTTATATTTGGTGTGGACAAATCCACTGTTAAAAGACTTGACACGAATTTGTTTAGCAATGCAATAGAGTTGCCTAATAAAAATTTAGGTAACTCTCATTGGTATTATGAAAGTGGTGTAGTAAAAAAGTTGAGTGATTCTGATATCATTGTCAATGATCTTGGAATATTTTGCCTATCAGCATGGAAACTGTTGCTTGTATCCAAGTTTAGAAAACAGAAAGTATATAATTGGGATCATGGATGGTATGGGAGAGAAGGGGTGTTGAAGAAATGGATTAAACGAGCTTATTTTGGACTCGCTGATGGAGCTCTTATCTATGGAAATTATGCAAGAGATTTGATGATTAAGAATGGCTTTAATGGTGAAAAGCTACATGTTATACATAATTCGCTAGACTATGACAGCCAGTTGCTTATAAGAAATCGCTTGAAAGCCACGAATTTGTATTCCTCACATTTTGGGAACAATAATCCTGTACTATGTTTTATAGGAAGACTAACTCCAGTGAAAAAGCTAGACCAAGTGTTAAAAGCTCTACATTTGCTGAATAAAGATGGAGTCTTTTGTAATCTGGTGTTTATTGGTGATGGATCTGAACTGAATAGTCTTGAAGGACTTGCTCTGTCCTTAGGATTGAATAAACAGGTCTGGTTTTATGGTGCTTGCTATGATGAAGAGACTAATGCCGAACTCATTTATAATGCAGATCTTTGTGTTGCACCTGGTAACATCGGGTTGACTGCTATGCATTCAATGATGTTTGGATGTCCTTGTATCTCTCATAATGATTTCTGCTGGCAGATGCCTGAATTTGAAGCAATTCATGAAGGAGAAACCGGGTGTTTCTTTAAACGAGATGATATTAATTCTTTGGCATCTACAATAAGTAAATGGTTAGAAGAAAAGGGAAATAAACGTCAAGAAGTAAGGGAAGCTTGTTTTAAGGAAATTGATGAGAACTGGAATCCTCATAAACAAATAAAAATAATTAAATCAGTAATATATGGATAGTTTGTATATGACGATTCGCACTATGTTGCGTTCGTGTTATTTATCGGTAGTTGGTACATTTAAGCGTCCTTCACCTTATGTTCATATTCTTAATGGACATATGGTAGACTGGAAACATGATAATGATTCAGATGGCGAACAATTTGGAAAGTTGTTAGCTGAAATGCACAAGTACTGTGACTTTGTCAATTTTGAAGATGCAGTGAGAATGATCCTGAATGGTGAAAAGGTGACCCGCCCAAAAATTGCATTTTCATTTGATGATGGATGGAGAGATTGCTATACACAAATAGCTCCTCAATTGGATAAATATGGTGTAAATGCAATGTTTTTTATAAATCCAAATTTTGCCGATGCAGCTGATAACAATGATGAAGCTTATATTGAAAACTTTACTGTAAATACTACGAAGAGTCCAGGTAAGTTTCCGATGACGTGGAATCAAATTAAAGATTTGCAGAAACGAGGCTATCTGTTTGGTGCTCATACAATGGATCATTATTGTATAAATGACGATAATATTAATGAACTTCAATATCAAATAGGTGACTGCAAAAAAGTTATGGAGGAAAAATTAGGAAAGCCCTGTGAGTATTTTGCATTCCCATATGGCAGGTTGGAGCATGCTAATTCTAATTCTATTGAAATAGCATGTAAATATTACAAATATGTCTTTTCACAAAGCGATCATAAACATTTTTTCTCTTTTGGAGGGAAAGTGATTAATCGTCGCCATTTTGAGCCATTTTGGTCTGTGAAGCATGTCTTTTATTTTTTGAGTTGTAAACGTTCATAACCATGCCGAAACTTCTTATAATAAATGTGACTTGTAACCAAGGGTCAACAGGTAAAATCTCAGAGCAAATTGGAGCCTTAATGAAAAGTGCTGGCTGGGATGTTTGTCTTGCCCATGGTGCCAGACGTGTTAACCCTTCAGGATTAAATACTTATCAATTTAGCAGTGTAAAAGATGAGTATTTACATTTTGCGAAGAGTCTGTTCTTTGATGGTGATGGATTAGGTTCTATAGTTGCAACTAAAAGATTGGTGAACTACATTAAAGATATTAAACCCGATATTATCCAGTTGCATAATCTACATGGATACTATATTAATTATAAAGTCTTGTTTGGGTATCTCAATAAAACACAAATACCTGTTGTAATGACTTTGCATGATTGCTGGTCTTTTACAGGACATTGTGTTCATCCAATTATTGCTAATTGTAATAAATGGAAGACAGAATGTAATCACTGCCCCTTAAAAAATAAATATCCTAAGAAAACGATAGGATTAGATAGGTCCAAAAGAAATCTTCTATTCAAGCAACGTTATATTGCGAGTTATAAAAATCTCCATATTGTCGCTGTTTCGAATTGGCTTTCAAGTTGGCTGAAACAATCAATTTTTAGGGAGAAGCCCATAAGAATAATTCATAATGGTATAGATTTGAATACTTTTAAGCCGTGCGAGAGAACAAATTCGAATAAATATCGAGTATTGGGTGTTTCTAATGTGTGGCTCAATGATAAAGGACTACTTGATATATTCAAGCTAAGGGCTTTGTTGCCATTGGAAAAATATCAAATTACTTTGGTAGGTTTGAGTCAAGAACAAGTGAAGAAATTGCCAGAAGGTATAGTTGGCATAACAAGAACTTCGAACCAGCAAGAATTGGCTAAGTTGTATTCTGATGCAGATGTTTTTGTAAATCCAACTTATGCAGATACTTTTCCAACTGTTAACTTGGAGGCTTTAGCATGTGGAACTCCTGTTGTAACTTATAGAACTGGGGGAAGTCCAGAAGCGCTAACTCCAGAGACTGGCATTGTGGTAGAAAGGGGAGATGTGAAAGAAATGGCAGATGCTATTATGACGACATTAACCAAAACAAAAGAGACAATTGATGCTTGCCGCCAAAGAGCGGTTTCAAATTATGACAAGGATGTATGTTTTTTAGAGTATGCCAAACTTTATTCAGAATTAATAAGCAAACATTAAGCAATGAAAATATCAATAGTAACTGTAACGTACAATAGTGCAAATACAATTGCTTGTACTATAGAAAGCGTTTTGAAGCAGAAGTATGAAGATTATGAATACATAGTAGTAGATGGTGGGTCTAAAGACGCTACCGTAGATATCATCAAGGAATGGGAGCCTAAGTTTAAGGGTAGAATGCGATGGATATCAGAAAAAGATAAAGGAATGTATGATGGCATTAACAAAGGTATTCGTATGTCAACTGGTGATGTAGTGGGCATTATCAATTCTGATGATTTCTATCATAGAGAGGATATCTTTCAGATCATAAATGATACTTTTAAAGCTCACAAAGGCATTGAAGCCATCTATGGTGACGTGCGATTCGTGAATCCGAATAATTTGAATAAAACAGTTAGATATTATAGCTCGAAGAACTTTAAGCCATGGAGATTTCGCTTTGGTTTTATGCCTGCCCACCCGACTTTCTTTACTTACAAAAGAAATTTTGAAAAGTATGGCTTTTATAAATATGACTATCATATCGCTGCAGATTATGAATTGTTGATTAGACATCTTTATGTAAATAAAGTACCATCGCTGTATGTCCCAGTTGATTTTATGAAAATGAGAACGGGAGGTAGAAGTACAGATGGCATTCAGGCAAATATAAGATTAAATAAGGAAATCGTTCGTGCTTGTTCTGAAAATGGAATTTGGACATGTATGCCTTTATTATGTTTAAAATATTTTGTAAAGGTGTTTGAGTTGGTGCTTACAAAAAACTAGTTTGATATGATTAAAGTCTTGATTACTGGCGCAGGCTCTTACGTAGGTGAGAGCGTTCGCAAATATATTCTTTCTACATCATCTGATTTCGAGATTGATGCTGTGGATACAATGGGGGATAATTGGAAGAAGGCTGATTACTCTCAATATGATGTGGTATATCATGTGGCTGGTATTGCACATGTGAATGCTGATCCTAAGATGGAACCTTTATATTATAAGGTGAATCGCGACTTGACGATAGCTGTTGCTGAGCATGCAAAGGCTGCAGGAGTGAAGCAGTTTATCTTTATGTCGAGTCAGATTGTCTTCCATGAGAGTCAGTCGTTGAAGAGTGAGGTGCTGACCAAGGATACCAAGGAGAATCCTAATGGCTTCTATGGCGACTCTAAGCTTCAGGCTGAAATAGGGCTTCATAAGTTGGAGGATGAGAACTTCAAGGTCTGCATCCTTCGTCCTTGTATGATTTATGGTCCGAATGCGAAGGGTAATTTCCCAAGATTGGCGAAGCTTGCAACGAAAGTTCCTTTCTTCCCATGCTGGCACAACAAGCGTTCGATGTTGTATATCGACAACCTTGCTGAGTTTGTGAAGCAGGCAATGCTTAGAGGATTGAGTGGTACTTTCTATCCTCAGAACAAGGAGCAGGCTGATACCGTAGAAATCATTCGCTTCTTTGCGAAGCAGGCTGGTCATAAGGTATGGATTAGCCGTATCTTCAATCCGTTCGTATGGCTTGGCTCTTTCGTGCTTCAGCCAATCAACAAAATGTTTGCTACCTACTATTATGACCCGTCTATGTCGAAAATGGATTTCGACTATCAGCTGGTCAGCTTTGAGGAAAGCTTGAAGAGGGTAGCGGAAGGGATGAAAGAAGGATAAAATCCTTCTTTCAAATCTTCTTTAGATATTCCTACCACCTTTTAATAAAATACTTATGGTAACATATATCATTATTTTCGTTCTGCTTCTTATCGCAGAACTTATCTACTTCCGCATTGCGGATAAATGTAATATCATTGATAAGCCGAATGAACGTTCATCACACTCTTCTATCGTGTTGAGGGGTGGTGGCATCATCTTCCTGATAGGGGCTTGGGTATGGAGTGGATTCTTCGGATTCCCTTATCCTTGGTTCCTGGCTGGTCTTACATTGATTGCGGGTGTCAGTTTTGTGGATGATATCCGCTCGCTGCCTGACAGTGTGAGATTGGTGGCGCAGTTTGCTTCTGCTGCCCTGGCTTTCTTTCAGCTGGATATCTTGCATTGGTCTATGTGGTGGGTGGTTATCCTGGCACTCATCGTATATGTGGGTGCTACGAATGTCATCAACTTCATGGATGGTATCAATGGTATCACGGCTGGTTATTCGCTGGCGGTATTGGTTCCTTTGGCTTTGGTCAATATGAATGGGGAGTATATGGAGCAGAGCTTGGTTATCTCTACCATCCTCGCATCATTGGTATTCTGCATCTTCAACTTCCGATCAAAGGGTAAGGCAAAGTGTTTTGCCGGTGATGTGGGATCTATCGGCATCGCCTTTATCATGTTGTTCCTCCTGGGCAACGTCATCATCAAGACTCAGGATGTTACCTGGCTTATCTTCCTGTTGGTATATGGTGTGGATGGCTGTCTTACGATAGTTCATCGCATTATGTTGCATGAAAATCTGGGTGAGGCTCATCGCAAGCATGCTTATCAGTTGATGGCAAATGAATTGAAAATCGGTCACGTGAAGGTGTCTTCCTTGTATATGGTAATGCAGTTGGTGATTTCATTGGGATTCATCTATCTGTGTCCTGATAATGTAGCGTGTCACTGGATGTATCTTGTGGGCGCATTGCTTGTGTTGTCACTTGCTTATGTGCTTTTCAAGAAGAAGTATTATCATCTTCACGAGGAGTATCTTGCTTCTCTTAAGAAATAAGAATCATGAATACATTGGAAATAAACAAAGATTTCTTGGATTCTCTTTTTGCCAAGGCAAAGGAGAATCCTCGCTTGCGCCAGAACTATGATCTTCGTACAAGTGCTGAGGATCAAAGCCAAAGAATGCTCAATGCTCTGCTGCCTGGTACTGAAGTGGCGATACATCGTCATCCCAATTCATCAGAGAGTGTCATCTGTCTTTGTGGCAGAATGGATGAAGTGATATACGAGGAGGTGGTGTCGTATCTGCAGGATGGTGGGGATATCGTAAGAAAGGTCTCTTATCAAGAGATTGAGAGAATTCATCTTAATCCGAAGAATGGGGTGTATGCCTGCCAAGTGCCTAAAGGGGCATGGCATACGGTTGAGGTATATGAACCTAGCGTCATCTTTGAAGCGAAAGATGGGGCGTATGGGAAGGATGGGAGTGAAATTCTTCGAACCACCTAGTTCCTCCTTCCAAGGAGGACGCCACATCTCTCACCAAGCCTCTCTCTTGCCCGAAGAGAGAGGATGTAACCGCCCTCCGGTGCTCGGAACCGCTTCGCTATAAGGTTGGCGGGGCAATCAAAGCCCTCGTCAGGTTTTGCGGGATGGGACCGCCTGGGGAATATGTTTAGTAGTATAGTAATCAATGAAGTGGAGAAAAGTTTTTCAAAAACAAAGATAGAAACATAATCTGCTTAACACTGTTACATCCAATAAATAATAAAAATGACTATGTATATTAAAATCTGGGTGTTCGCATTATCACTATTGACAGCCTTGCTAGTAGGTGGAATGATAAGTTATTTATGTCGTTTAGGTATTGATAATCTATGGAAATGCTTGAAAAATTTAGGAGTGAGCATTCGTAATCGCTTGGTGGATTACTGGTATACGCTGGTCTTTCTTGCAACAACGATTTATGTTTTGGCAAATTTCAAAGTTTGCATAGACTTGTCGTTTACAGAAGATTTTAATGGCAATAATCTTATATTTCTATTTTGGCTAGTATTGATTATATTTCCTATGTTTGATAGTTTCGAAGGATTTGGTATCAGTATCAAGAAGAGAAAACAAAATAAAGAAGAAGACTTCTTGACAACTGAATACCATAACAATTTGATTCATGTTCAAAAGGAAGGAGGTAATCATGAATAATGGAATTTATAGAGTTATCCAGGAGGGAACTTCTCTTATGGGGAACCAATATCTTAATGAGGCTATGTTTAGAACATGGCTTGAATACTCATTGAAAATGCTCGATTTGGTTTGTGGCAACACTTTTATAAAATACCAATATTCTTCGTTTGCATTTCAAGTAATGAACTCTCCAAATACCCCCTTTGAGAAATTGAGCAAGTGTGTGGAATATTTAATTAAGTTAGCTTCAATGATTTAATTAAAGGGCTAAATATTAAGTGAATAAGTCTTTCTTCAGATGATGATTTATGGAAAAAAATGATATTATAGAAAATACAGGACATGATGCAAAAGGAGCAAAAGGTTTTGATTATCAGTTCCTTTATTTTATAAATCGATTGTTGAAAATGGTCGATAAAGGAGATGTCGTTTTCTACGAAAAGTATGATGATGTTTCTATGTCCTCAGAAGAAGGCCTTGTATATTTCCAGTTGAAACATACTGTTGGGGGGCGTAATCAAAAAACTGTTAATCTTTGCTTGCGAGATTATGACTTGTGGAAGACCTTAGCGGTTTGGATAGATATAACCAACAAACAGGATAAAGATAAGCGGATTGACTTTTTGGAAAGTAATAGTTTTGTCTTGGTAACAAATAAAAACCCCGCAAACAATCCTTTCTGGATGGAATTGCAGAAATATCAAAATGATGAAATTTCCTTTGATGATTTGAAGAAATTTTATACAAAAGTCTATGAGGAGACAAGAGAATCCAAACGGAAGGATGTAAATGCCCAAAAAGGAAAAACGACAAAGGGTTATATGAAATGTCTCCTTGATTTTGATTATGCTGACCAATTGCTGAAATCCATGAGTATTTGTTTTGAACCAGATTTGAAAAGAGAGATTCTTGAGTCATTGGAACTCAACAAGAATATTCCCCTCAAAAATGTGGAAGAGGCATATCAAGAGCTTCTTGGCATGATTAGGGATAAATACTATTCAGACCAAAAGAATTCCTATACTAGGGAGGAATTTTCCAAGGCTTTTGACAGAATCTGTCAAAAATACAGAGAACGTAAGTTTACTTTTAAGAGGAATACAATGACGAAGCTTCCTCCTCATTTGGAAGATCAAGTATTCATAAAGCAGTTGATGGATGTAGAAGACCTCTCTCTTGAAGATGATCCTTTAATTGTTGAATACACAATGGAAAAATTTGATTATATCAATAGTATTAGAGTTGCAACTAAAAATGATGATGTTTCGGAAGAAGAAGTTGAATGCGTCAGAGCTGATGCTGTAAGATATTGGCGTCAGAAATATCATCATTATATGGGACGTATCAATCCTGATGACAATGACAAAATAATAGAGAGAGCAAGCAACCTCTTAAATGATATAAGGGACAAAAATATATATTTTGTAGAGAAAGAAATAGAATCATATTTCTCTAATGGTTGCTTTTATTATCTCTCAGATAAAGACTCAGAACATGAACCGCAAATAGGCTGGCGACCAGGTTGGGAGGAAAAATACAAGAACAATGGATAGACTATATAATAATGAAGCTATAGTAGGATGTGTCATTTTGTTATTGCTTAATAGCTGTGATATGGAAATGGCACGATTGAGCATAGTAGTTCCCATGATTATCAATGATAAGCTAAGAAATCGTTTATCACGGTATACGGATAATACAATCGTTGAAAATGTAAAGCATTGCTATGCAGATTTGACATTGAACAGAATTTACCAAGAACTGCTGATTATTGAAATCAACAGTTTGGTTATGTTGAGTCAAGCTGATTTGCTTTTGGTGACAAAAGACAAAATATCATTAACTGATAATGGTAAGGAGATTATAAAAGAGATTCGAAAGAACAATAGTAAACGCTTAAAACGTATACTGAGAGCATATAACTTGATTTTGGATCGAGTAAATCAAGTAAGTACTGAACAATTGTATAAATCATTAAACATAAAGTTATGAATTTTTATATAAGGCAAATTAAGTTATGGTTCAAACAAAATGTGAAGCCAAAGGTCTATGAGTTTGTTCCTAATAAGATAAATGTAATAACAGGAGATTCTTCAACGGGCAAGTCTTCGATTTTGCGAATCATAGACTACTGTCTGTTGTCGGAACGCTCTACCATTGTGGAGGATGTAATCAATCAGAACGTCAAGTGGTATGGGCTTGCTTTTTCTCTGAATAATGTTGATTATGTGATAGCTCGAAAAAATCCTCAAAATGAAACTGCAGAGCAACAAATGTTTTTCTCATCAGGGAAAGAATTCCCTGATGAGTTACAGGCAAATACCAATCGAGGAGAGTTGTTGTTGAAATTTAATGAGTTATTCCAAACTCCTAAAGCTACATTTAGAATAGATAAAAAGAAAACAGAAGTGAATTTGAATTTCCGTCATTTTCTGATTTTCTCTTATCTTACAGAGGACATCATTGCTACGATGAATACTTACTTTGATTCTAATTTCTTTGGTTCAAAAATTGATTTTGATTATTTTCTTGATGATTTCATCAAAATAGCATTGGGTATAGTGGATGCAAAACAGGATGAACTCAAGAAAAAGTACGCAGAAGAAAAGAAAAAGATGGAGGCTGAATACAAGAAACGAGAGGACTATGCAAAGAAAAAGTTGACGTATGAAAAAACGCTTCTTCGTTTAAAAGACAAATTTGTATCTTTGGGTTTGGGAGAAAACTGTTTCTTTAATGATGTTGACATAATGCTCGGAATCGTGAAACAGGGCCTTCAGAAATTTGAGCAGTATAGCGATAATGACAAAATAATGAAGGATTTGGATGCTCTGAAGGAAAAACGAAAGACGTTGACTGCCCAAATCGCCAAATACAATAGTTTGAAGAGAGAATATGAGCGTTATCAAAATCTTTCCAAAGAGCAAGGTGATAGTTTGGTGCCATTGAATTTTCTGAATAAACATATTGAGGAAGTGTTGGATTATGAAGATACGAAATTGCTTGTGCAGAATCTGAGAGACTCCTTGCTGAAAATTAAAGAAACCTGTGAGCAAAAAATTGAACTACCTGAAAACTTTGAGCAGTACTACAAGGATTTGATAGCGCAAAAACAGGCTGTTGATTCCAAAATTACACAAATGGACAAGCTGTCAAAAAATGCCGCTAGTGTGAGATGGATGCATGAGGTAGTGAAATTAAAAGTAGATTTTGAAAATTTAAAGGAGCCAAAGTTTAAAGGATTAACGGAGTCAGAATATATCAATTTACAGGATGAGGTAAATGATTTGAGCGATAAGATATCCAGATTTATTTCAAATAAATCCGAAATTGAAGCAGGTTTGGATGATGCTATTAACAAATACTATGGTTCGCAAATAGGTATATCTGCATCCTATAATTCTTGTCGTCCGCATTTTAATATTGAAGAGCGGATGTTGATGTTGAAGAGCCCGGATTCTAAATTCTATAAACGCAATGTGGGCAGTAAATCAAACTATATGTTTATGCACTTATGCTTCTTTTTGGGACTTCACGACTTCTTGTTGAACCAGGACAATGCATTCGTACCGAATTTTTTATTTATAGACCAGCCAAGCATTCCTTATTATGCAGATAAGACCAAGCATAATGAAAATATTCAAAATGATGATGAGAAGAAGTTGCGTGATGCCTTCTGCTTGATGAATCATTTTATGGATAGCATTGTCGGCTTGAAGAAACGAGACTTTCAGATAATTATGATAGAACATGCAGACAGTAAATATTGGGATAATTTTAAATATTTTGAAACTAGATATGTGTTTACTGAAGACAAAGACTTTGGTTTGATTCCTGCAATTTTAGCAAGAAAATCATGATAATTAAATTAGGTAATATAGCATATGCTGTTGTGCAGATGGTTGGCAACAAAACGAATGGTGAAGGTGTGGCATTCTCATCAGAAAAGGTTGATTTGAGTGAGATTAAAGACATTCTCTTTGATTTATTTGATAAATCGCTGAAATATGATGACCTAAAGCATTTGGATTTTGTTGGTGGAGTGCATCTAAATCCTGTTTACAATTTCGTGTCATCCATTTTTGCAGACGAGGATTCTTTTATACAAGAAGCTAATAATTTAGCTACTTATCTCTATCAACAAAGCCTTCATCCTACAATTAGGAATGGAGAGTTTTACGTGATGAAGATTAATGATTGTCTAGTAGATGGGGACAAGGTTGATGCCGTAGGTTTGTTTAAATCGGAACTTCATGATACTGTTTTAAAAGTTGTCAATAATTGTAATGGAATACAGATAATCCCAGAAAACGGAATGAGTTTGAAGAAACTGGATAAAGGTTGTGTTGTGTTCAATAAGAACCGCAATGACGGCTACGTTCTTGCGGTTCTGGATAGCAACACTTATGATGCCAATTATTGGACGGAAGCTTTCCTTCATGCCGTATCATGCAAGGATAGTTATCATGATACAATGAACTATATTGACTTTTGTAAAGGCTTTATGGCAAGTGAAACTATGAATACCATATGCAAAGCTGATAAGGCTATAATGATGAATAAGGCAATGGAATTACTGAAAAGTTCGGAAGAATTGGATTTCTCGTCTTTTGTAAATCAGGCTTTTGGTGAAAAAATGAAAGACCAGATAGATGCTTTTAAAGAAGACTATGAACTTTCTCAAACAAAATTGCCAGATACCATATTACCTTCAAAAGCAGCCGTAAAGAAACAAGCTACAACTAAAATTACTACAATAAAACTAGATAAGAACTTTGATATAAAAGTCAAAGGTGTCAAAGACTTGTTGGAGCAAGGCTATGATGAAAACCGCGGAATGAAATATTACAAACTTTATTACGAAGAGGAAAAGTAAAAAAGTATTGTGTTGAAATTCAGGTTGATAGATAAATGTTGTATTGTTATTAAAACTAGATATTAGTTCTATGATAGAATTTAAAGGAGCAAAATGGCAGAAGTGTGATTTTCATCTTCATACTCCTGCAAGTAAATGCTTTAGGGATAGAACTGTAACTGCAGAGCAATGGGTTGACAAATGTTTGGATCAACAACTTGATTGTGTGGCAGTAACAGACCATAATACTGGAGCTTGGGTGGATAATATTAAAGATGCTGCTCAGAAAAAAGGGCTTGTAGTCTTCCCTGGTGTAGAATTGACCTGTGATACATCTAAAGTTCATATTTTAGTACTGTTTGATGTTGATAAGGATACTCAATATGTAGAGGACTTTATAATTAAATGTGGTATAGAAAGAAAGGATTTCGCTACTTCTGATGCTTCTAGCCCCAAATCATGTATGGATATTATTCAATTGGCTCATGATAATGGAGGTTTAGCTATTCCTGCTCATATAGATGAATTTAATGGGCTGGGGCTGCTCTCAAGAAAAGTAATAAGCGAAGTCTTTTCTTTAGACATACTGAATGGTGCTCAGTTCGTGTTTTCTGAATTCACTCAATCTGGTCTTAAAATAGAAGATATATGTCAATCATATAATTCCAGGTATGGAAAAAATGCTGGAGATATTGGTAAGGAACAAATCAAACAGTATTATCAGTGCGTACAAGAGGCTATAAAGAAAAATGTTGCTCTGCTTACTTTCTCAGATAATCCTGATGGATCTAATCCAAGCAAGCATGGTTTGGATGGAATCGGAAATGCCTATACATGGATTAAAATGAGCCAAAATCCTTCTTTGGAAAGTATTCATCAGGCATTATTGTTTCCTGAGCGCATCAAAAATTGCTTCGTTAGTAAGTTCTATCCTTATGTGGAACCTTCTCTTTGGATACAATCAATTGACGTAAAGAACACCAAGCTGACAAAGAATGATGAATCTTTTCATGTGGATTTCAATCCTCAGCTAACAACCATTATTGGTGGTAGAGGTAGTGGTAAATCTAGCGTGTTTCGTTTTTTAAGGGGGTGTTTTACACCTGACAAAAGATATAGACCAATTGGGGGAGATTAAGAGCGATCAATCGAGATTTTTCCAAAAAGATAAAGATGGAACAGGAGTGTTAAAGGACGATACCGAAATCAATGTAAAAATTGTCCGTGATGGAATTTTATATAAAATCCGTTATCGGCACGAAGGTGAATCTCTGGAAATCTTTAAATATGAAAGTGATGATTGGGTGCCGATAGAAGATCCTAATTTCTTGGATTTTTTTGTTTTGGAGCAGTATTCGCAGAAGCAAATTTTCGAAATGGCCAAAAAAACGAATACTTTGAAAAATCTCATCGACCATGGTTCTGATGAGATACAGCGATTGACAACGGAAATTAAAGAAAATAAGAATCAATATCTTACAGCTAAGGCTCAATTGAAACAAAATTTGACGGCTAAAGAGCAGATTGGAAAACTTAATACCGAGATTGAAGATCTTAACAGTAAAATCAATAGCTTCAAGGCTTCTAATATTACAGAAATTGCCGATAAGCAAGAAAAGTTTATCAAGCATTATCAGTTGATAGATGATCATTTAGGTGAACTGTCTAGAAGAATTGATGCTATCATAAAAGCGTTAACGTTATTGACAAATAGTAAAAGTGAGCTTGATTTGTCTGATATGGCTGTTAGATACAGAGCTGAAATAGAAAAAATGCTTGCCCCTTTATATGAGCAGGTAAATTCTGTTGTAGGTGGAACGAATGAAAAGTTAAAAGCTTTACAAGCTGATATTATTCGAACTTTTAGCAGCTTCCAGGAAAATACATCCTTTATGAAGGACAAGAATGCGTGTCATGAAATATTTGAAAAAAGAAGAGATGAGTTGGAAAAGAATGGCATAAATGACTTTTCGAACTACAATAAGTATCTGGAACTCTTAAGAACAAAGGAATCTCAAAAAGAGGAATTGCAAAAGATTGCAGAAACGCTTCCTGATTTGAAAGAAAGAATCATTCAGCTGAGAGATGCTATTTATAATAGGATGGCAGAACGAACTCTATCAAGAAGGGGGGCTGTTGCTAAGTGCAATACGCCTAAAGTTCGCATTGATATAGTCCCACTATCGGATAAGAAGCAATTCATGGCAAATTTTCGGCGTATTATTCAAAAGGATAAGGGGTATGATAAGGCCTTGCAAAAGATAGAAACAACTTGTTTTCCACAAAGACCAGGTAATTTCAAAGAACTATATCATTCTATCCTTGATGATTTCCGACGAATTAAAAAAGGGGAAAACTCTGTGTTTGACTTTGATGGTACATTCTCCAATATGATTAAGTCTTTGACAGATGAGCAAATTTCTAGGTTGGAAGTCTTGGTCCCAGGTGATATGATTGATGTAAAATATAAGCCAAATGGAAGTTCTAACTTCAAGTCAATAGTAAATGCTTCGGCTGGTCAAAAGACGACGGCTGTCTTGACTTTTATATTGTCGCAAGCAGGTTGTCCGTTATTACTTGATCAGCCTGAGGATGATCTGGATAATCGCTTAGTATGTGACTTGGTTGTTGAGAAGATTAAAGCGATTAAAGAAAAACGCCAGGTAATTGTGATTACCCATAATGCAAATATTCCAGTTATTGGTGATTCTGAATATATTATAACAATGGATTCAAACTCGCGATTCTTGAAGGAGCATTCTGAGGGTATGGTTGAAGATGCTGCTGTAAGAAATGACATTTGTGAAATTATGGAAGGTGGTGAAGATGCTTTTAATAAAAGAGCAATAAGGTACAAGCAATTAAAACATTAAGGATATGATGACATTCTACGATAAAAATGGTTATGCTGTATGTTATACAATGGATAATATTCATCTGTATAGTTTTGATGGTTATCCTTTGGCTTATTTTCATGCAGAAAAGGTCTGGTCTTACAGCGGACACTGCCTAGGTTGGTTGCATAACAATTGGATAATAGATGTTAATGGATACTATGTGTTCTTTTCTGAGTATGCTACGGGAGGAATGCTTAAGCCGTTACGTCATTTGAAACCTTTGAAATCGCTTAGGAGATTAAGACCATTAAAAAGTCTCCGGCATTTTGCTCCTCTGAAGCCTTGGGTAAAGTCACAATGGTCATCTTTAACCTTTGAGGAGTTTTTTGGTATTTCTTGATAGTATAAGTTATTCTTGATTGAGATTTAGCTATGCAAATATTACATCCGATTCAATATAATTTTGTCTTAGGTGAACGTCCTTCAAGGAGTAATCTTGCGTTTATAGTTTCAGAAGAACTTACGCATTTCTTCTTATTCTCATTTGGACTCTATCCTCAGACTTTTGAGCATCTTGTGATGGGGAGTGATTACTATCAGGCTGTTCTTAATACTGGAGAAAGAAGCGGATATTTGGTTACATTCATTTATGCTGATTCGATTCATCTTGCAGGAGCATTGCCGTTAATGCAAAAGGATGATGCTGTTAATGTCTATTTTATCTGTACCGAAACAATAAATTGTTTAGATGAAATTGCGGCTGCTTTGAAGAATAAACATAATGAGAGATGTTTGTATCTGGTAAATGAATTCCAAAAGGCTTGGTTTACATGGGGTAACGTCTTTTCTTCTTCTCGTGAAGCAATAGACTACTTGAAGACCTTGGCTCCTAAATATGTTGATTTATCTAAGGTAAAAAAGCCTTATTATGTGCCAGAGTGTATTAAAGATATAGATAATGGGCTGACTTTCAATCCAAGTGTTATTAATACCTTGACAAGTCATAGTATGTTGGGTGACTGGAATTATCAAGAAACAGAATATAGTGACGAAGATAGAGCGAGGGATAGCATGGAAGCATGTCATCATTCTGATAGTTTTGAACGACAAGACAAGATGATTCGTCAGATAGTCAAAATGATGGCTATAGAAGATCAAGCTCTATATTCCATATATAAAACACTTCCTACATTGGATCAGCTTAATTCCCCATTGATTATCACTCTTCCTTTTACGCATAAGGATATGAGAGATTATTTGAAAGGTATTCATGTTCCAGGTCATGCCAAAGAGGAAAAATCTCTTCGCTATGTACTCTCACAACCTACGAATAAAAACTACACGGTTGATTTTCGTATAGAAGAGAATGCTGCTGATGTTACTTTTGAAAGTCTTTCTGCTGCTTATTATACCATATATTTTCATCGGGGACGATTTTTGGATATTGTTGGTCAGTTACATGCTTCTTATAAGTTTTCTCCTTATTTGAGATTACCGTTTCAAGGTGTTGAAATTAATCGTGAATTATCATTTGTTGCTCCAAGTATTTCTGAAAGGTTGTGTAAGGCAAAGGATAAGGAGAGCTTAGAGAAAATAATGAAGCAGGTTGGTGCAAAAATTGTAGAAGGTTCTCTTTCACAAGATGCGCAGAAAATGTTGAAAGAATGTACCAAACAGATTATTGCAATTACTGACTTGCCAATTGAGTGGCTTCCTATAGATGGTATTCCTTTGGGATTCACCCATGATGTTTGCAGAATTGCAGAGTTTCCTCTGGAAGGTAATCTTATGCACTATGTTGTCAATGAAGTACAGAAATATAGAATACCAAAAGATATTCTGAAACATACGTTGGTAGTTTATGGTACGAGGGATGAAGCATTTGTTTACTATCAAAATGAATGTGATGATTTGGCTAAGAAACATGGATTTACAACACAATATTGTGTAAATAAACAGCAGTTCTTTGATGTGGTGAAAGAAGTAGCCCCTCAGCTATTAGTTATTGATACTCACGGTAATTATGATGAAAAATCCCACCAATCTTATCTGCTTATGGGTGATGAAAGAATCTATCCGCAGGATATAATTGAACATCATATCCAAGTTCCGCTGGTTTTCCTTTCGGCTTGCAATACGGCACCTACATATAATATGGTGAATACATTGGCCAATGGTTTCGTACAGTCTGGATCTTTGGCGGTTACATCTTCATACCTTCCTCTTGATGTCAGTGAGTCATCTACTGTATATTTAAGATTACTTGAACAGCTTTCTGTTGCCTCTAGTCAAAGTATACACAAAAACTGGCTCGCTTTCATAAGTCATATTTTGCGCAGTTCTTACATACATCAAGCTTTCTACAATTATTATAAGAATACCAAAAAAAGTATAGTTGATGTAGCTGTCAATGGTTTAAGTACGCAATATTTGACTCGGTCAATGATCTTTGATTGCCGAAGAAAGGTATATGAAGAACTACATGCAGGTTTGGATGTGGAAGGTATCCATGTTGACACATCTCATAAAATACCGCATTATCTTATGTATACCACTTTAGGGCGAGCGGATTTGATAGACTTTGAAAGTTATCATGAAGAGTTGAATGACCGAATCGAAACCATGTTGCAGAAAGGTGATGCTGGACATTAATTGAAGACAGCACAGAATTGTACCATGTTGTCACTGCAATTGATACGTAAGTATTCGTTGAAAGCCGTATAGTGCGCCTAGATAAAGTTTCGTACCTTTGCACCATGATTTTAAATTTATCAAATTATGGTGCAAGGCAAGAAACAATTAAACAGCAAGCCAAAGTTCGCCGAGGTTGTAATCGGCGACAATGAGGCGAAGGAGATGCGTGAGTCTGAGGTAGATAAGAAAGCGGAGACCATCGCCCAAAATGGAACTGTTGCTGAAGTATCAGCTTGCGGCAAAGGAAGCACATGAGTATACAGGTTGAGAGTTTTAAGCTCTTCTTTTCATGGATAGACATGTATAAAATAAAGAAAAACGATTATTTTTATGTTATTTTTGAGCAAAAATGATAAAATACGGTAAAAAATAGCTGACTTTACAAGAATTTGATTACTTTTGCACAAAGAAAATATAAATATTAGCAGATTATGGAAAAGAAAGATATGTGTTTATCGTATGTGGCAGTATGGAGTCAACCGATGACGATTATGCCACAGATGGATGCAAGGTTTTGCAGAGAACTGTTTGGTATGCCTTACGAAACTGTCAATGGCTTAATGCCTGATGGTTATACTATTGCTGTAAATAATAAACCATATCCATTGGTAGTGATTAATCCAGCTAAGTTGATAGTTAAGGCTCAAAATATTGATAGTCTTGTGAAGTATGTGGAAGCAGTAAAGGCTGAAATAGAAAAGGTGGAGATTCCTAATTTTAATATGTCTTTGTCTGCTTATGGCATTAATTTTGAAAAGGAAATCCTAGGACTAGGTGAGAATGCTGAAGTCTGGATGTGGAATCGTTTCATAAAAAATAATGTTCACCCTGATAGTAATTTTCATCTTTGTGGCAAGTTGACTTTACGAATTGGGGTAGACGAAAATCAGGTGGCGAATATTGATGTCGAGCCTAGAATGGGGGTGGATGATGGTATATTTGTCAACATAAACCATCATCATAACCAAAATATGGATTCGATACCAAATGCAGCGCAACTTAGGGGAATGATAGAAGTTTCTATTTCTAGAATAGAAGCACAAGTTGTCAATAAATTGTTTGATGAATAATTGCTTAGAATTATGGATAAAACAACAATGACAAAAAGTAGTCAAAGCTTTTATGCATTCATGGCTATGACAATGACTGCGTTGAGCGTAAATGCCAATGCCAGTGAATTGAACTCTGATTTTACTGCCAATGCATGTTCTTTCGCTTACACTAGTTCTGCTAGTGATGAACCTATATTGCAAGATAAAATCTATCTTTTCCCTAAAAAAAAGAATCTTAGGGAGAGATATAAGAGATTGTCTCAATCTAAGTGGTTTAAAAAAACGTACAATGGTAAAACTTTAGGTGAAATAATAACAGTGGAAGAATGAGCATCTGGATTTCTGAATTTAATGGGGATTTTACCCAAGGAACCATCGTAGATGGTGTTGATTGGGGCCTTGGAACATGACCATAGCGGATTCTTGATGGTGGCAGCACTTGAGCCAGCTGCCGAGGTACTTGGAGCGTCGAAGGAATTCCAAAGTCTTGTGAAAGATTCAACGGATGGTCTACTAAAAAGGAAACAATGGGATGCTTTGACTAGATTCTTAAAAGATTATATACACAATAAGAATATCTGTAGGCATTTCTTTTTTGATCCTCGGCCTGTTTTAGATATGGATTGTGTCGTTGTTGATTTTCAGCATATCAGGTCGTTGGATTTGGAACAGCTGAACTCATTAGAACCAATAGGTCAAATGAAGCATCCTTTTATCGAACAGATGATGATGCGTTTTACGAGTTATGTTGCGCGTATTCCTGTTGATAGACCTGATGATGAGGATGAACAGAAATATATCAAAGAACTTGCTGGGATTTATACCTTAAAAAGCTAGTAGCTTTTTCTATCCCAAGGAAAACACAGATTTTATCAAAAAGCCCCAATCTTATGCGGGACATAAGATTGGGGAGAGAAAATGAAAGTATGAGAAGAGTATGGAGAATTATATGTGGAAATGGATGGAGGTGAGCCACTTCTTGACATTGAAAGATGGACACTCCTTGTGAACACCAGGGAGATCTCTATGACCCAGAATCTCGGCTTCAGGATAGTCGGTACAGAGACTCTTCAGAAGCTCTCGCATCGCTGCCTTCTGCGCTGGCGTGCGGGTGTCGGCAGGACGGGCATCGGCATCCAGACCACCCTCGTAACAGATGCCGATGCTGTGGGCGTTGTAATGACGGGCATGAGCTCCAGGCTCCGACTCCGGACGGCACGGATAAATCACTCCGTCCTTCGTGATGTAATAGTGATAACCGATGTCACGGAAACCACGGGCTAAATGACATGCCTCCAACTCGCCTACCGTGAAGTCCTGGGTAACTCGGGTGGCACTGCAGTGGATGACGATTAAATTGATCTTTCTCATTGCGCTTAGTGTTTGATTTTTAATGTTAAATATTAAGTGTTAAATGTTAACTTACTATCCCTTGCAGCTCTGCACACAGACGGCAGAGGCGATGGCTGTAAGTACCGTGATGATAAGATTGATGATCTTCTTGATGGTTTCTTTTCTCATAGGCTGATGATTTACTAAAACTTGATTCTACTGAAATGTTCATAACTAGGGAAATATCCTAAGAAGGAAGCTATATAGCCCAGGCACCCGTGCAGAGCTTACTTTTGATGATTGTTGCAGATGATTCCTGCCTCTTGATGCTCTCGGAATGCCCCTGACACCATACGGCTCCCTTCTATCGGATGATACGATTATCGGCTAAAAATTTACGTTGTCGCCGCCGCCTTCATCTGTAGAACCGCTATCCGTGGTTCCGCTGCCACCAGTCTGGCTGCCACCACCACCTGTGGTCTGGCTACCACCTCCTGATGGGTTGTCCTTGCCGGTATCATCCGGATTACCCGGATTCTCCGTTGCAGGAGCTGCCAGATTGATGAGCTTGATAGAGGTGTCAAGATTCTCGGTCTTGAGCTCGCCAGTGGCTCTGGCTCTCAACTTCAATCCCGAGATGTACTTCGCCACGTTGAAGTCTTCCTTGGTCAGTGCACCGCCTTTCACCTTCAGTCCGAGGGAGAAAATGGCTATGTCGGCAAATTTCACATTTTTGCCCAAAAGGAGCAGCTCCTTGGTGCAGGCTGCTGCATCGGTCAGCATACCGAGGATGGCGCCCTTGCTGTAAGGGGTGTTGTGGCTAGCCATGTGAGCGGCGAGCTCTTCGAGTCCGATGGTCTCATCGGATACTACTCGTGGAAACCATTTGCCGCAAGCTTCGGCAATCTTCTGGTTCGTGTTCTGGTATAAGACAATTCTGATCATAACGTTTAAATGGTTAAATTATTAAAGTTAATCGGCGCTGCGCATTGCCCGTGGTTCTTTCTGAATCACAATGCAAAGATACAACATTTCTCATTCCCAACTCACCGAT